>Ga0208242_100062_pt1 | contig 152255 bp, 155 predicted proteins | sample SubbioAug_CSW13A_FD_184825 | JGI IMG/M metagenome (GOLD analysis project Ga0208242, IMG submission 184825) | Serpentinite rock and fluid subsurface biosphere microbial communities from McLaughlin Reserve, California, USA - CR12Aug_CSW13A (SPAdes) | ecosystem: Environmental > Terrestrial > Deep... | reverse complement strand
ATCAAAACTTTCGCAAAGCAAACCAGACTTCCATTAACCAGTTACTTTCTTGTGCCTTCTCAACTAAATAAAGTGCTACAGCATCGGCTATAGCACTTTATTTTTGTCTAAACTCCAAAAGATAGGTATTATACCACAATTTATAAAATGTCAAGCGCTTACACTAGGTTTCATGATGCTTATGTTGTGCAAGTGCAGAAATGGCTTTACGTCGCTGATTTAAGGTCTTAATATGCTCGACATGTTCACTATGGTTTTTATGCATATAATCGATCCATTGTGAACAAATATAGGTACACCCATGGAAATGATCAAGGCTTATAAGTTCTTGATGTGATGAAGGCATTAAAGGCATAACATGGTGTGCGTACCCTTTTAGTGAAGATTCAACTAAAGGTGTAATCAGGATACATGATGCTAAAGCATGTTTACTACAAAGCATCGCTTCTAGCATCCATTTTGATTCTTTAAGTTGTACAAAAAGAACAACATCACTCGACTTTAGATTAAGTAATAGCGTCAAACTACTTTGTGGGGTTAATCGCTGAATTGGTAATAAATATGAACTAAATACCGTTTCAAATAAAGATCCTAAAAGATCACTTTGCTCATCAATCACAAGACTCAATGATGTAGCACTTGCAAGGGTTTCAAGTCCTTTTTGAAACGAAGGATTTTGAGAATGGGCATCAAGATAATCAAAGACTTCTTTCATACGTTGTGATGATTTTGTCGGTGAACTATTATCTTGCATGGACGGTTGTTCATACTTAAAAGTGACATAATCACTAAGAAACTCTCTAAAAGAAGCATATCCTAGCTTTTGAGCAAAGCGTACAATCGTTGATTGTGAGACTTCACATTCTTTCGCAAGAGATGTGGATGTCATATCTGGATTAAAAGGCATTGTTAAAATAATGTGAGCAATATGTTCATCCACACTTGAAAAAAATGGTCTTTTCGCAATCAATCGACTTTGTAACATGCCTTATCCTTTTTTTACACGAAGTGAGTCTAAAACTTCTACTGCTTGCTTATCCAACACAATGGATGTTTGATTCACTAATAATATTTTAAATTGCTTCCCTTTTTTAATGGGTGTTATTGATTGAATTGATTTAAAGCGAGTGTAAACACCATCAAGTGAAAACCCTTTTTCAAAGAAAAGAACTTGACGATGCGTTCTAGCCGCTAATACATTTCCAAAAAATGATGAAATCAATGCTACTGAAATCCCAATGGAAGTTAAATCATTAACATTCACAACCCCTAAAGCAACCGCAATCCCTGCCATCACTGCATTAAATAATACAGCATTCTTACTTGAATCCACCTTTTGAACAAACTTGTATTGTTCCTTAAGTAAGTTATTCAAACGATCGAATTTAAGCTTCTCATATATGTTATACCCAACAAATGCAGCCCCCGCTGTAATCCCTAGTATTAAACCAATCATAGTGTTCCTCTTTCTACATCTTTATTTATTTATAGTATAAAGCTTAAACCCCATCCACACAAAGCACAAAGTACAATAATTTGAAAAGATTTAAGTTTAAAAAATTCCAATCCAACCCAAGATAAAATGATAAGAAGTAGTCCATACCCAAGTAGGATAGGACTAAACATTAAATCCCAAAAAGTTCTTGACCATAAAATAAACGCTGATGAGAGAATTAAACCGATCATCGCAGGTCTTAATCCTTTTAAGACACGCTTCAGAAGGATGTTGTTGCGATATTTAGTGAGTGATGGAGCTATTAGTAACATGACACCAATACCAGCCAATGATACCGCAACTGAAGCGACTAAACCTCCAAATAAACCTGCACTTTTTACACCCACAACTGTGGCCATATTAATACCAATCGGTCCTGGGGTTGATTCAGAGATTGCAATCATGGTCATAAGAAACTTCTCATCAAACCAACCAGTCACTTGAGATAGTTCAATTAAATGAGGAATTGTCGCTAAGCCACCCCCAATAGTAAAGGCACCAATAAGAAAGAAGCGAACAAATAGTTCTATCATCATAAATGGTCCCCCCAAAGCATGCTTACTCCAATAGCACATGCGACAAGTAGGATGGAAGATACTTTAAATCCTAAGAATAAGATCATAATTGCTAAGATTAATGCATACCCATAAGGGCTAATGGCTGCTTTAGACACAAGTCCTAATAGTGTGTAGGCAATAAGAACCCCTACTCCCACTTGAATGGATAAAAAGATAAGGCCTAATGTGTGAGATATGGCTATGGTTTGCAAGAGTAGACCTACAACACTTAGTAGTAAGATTGAAGGTAGCATCGTCGCAAAGGCAGCTACTAATGCTAAAGACATTGAAAACTTACGAGCTGTGATTAAGGTTGTCGTATTGATTGCAATAATACCGACACTTAATTGAGCCATGGCATAGCCTTCAAGTACTTCTTCTTCTTTAAACCAATGTTTCTTTTTTACAACTTCATCAATAAGTACTGGAAGCATGGCATATCCACCCCCAAAGGTAAATAAACCAACTTTAAAGTAACTGATAAAGATTTCAAGTATTTTTGGCATATTTCTTCCTTTCACTAAAAAGGATAAACAGAATAAAGATGATGGTAGCACCTGACATATCAAGAATGACATCACTCAGCTGACTTGATCGTCCAGGCACAAACATTTGAATCGTTTCATCAGTGATTGCGATAAATAGACAAAACAACCACGATCCTATTTTCCAGTTTTTTAATTTATCATAAGTTAATCTTAAGACAAGAATCATGAGTATCGCAAAGTTAACCACATGTGCTGTTTTTCTAACCAAGACTACAAAATCTTGCAGTGTAAGCGGTGATGTTGTAAACACACTATGAACAAGCTCATACAAGAATTGTGCTAAGCGTGAACTTGCAAGTGAAGAACTTTGAGCACTTTCGAGTGAAAATGAGAAAATAAAGATAACCCATACAAGGGTTGTAATAATGTGTAAAGGATGAGGTCTTCTAGTCCAACTCATACTCATAGAATACCATATTTATGCATGTTTTGAGTATAAAAAAAGCATCCTAGTTCAAGGATGCTGGTTCATGAATGGGTAATGAAAGCTGGTAATCTTCTTCATAGTCATTAATAAACTGTACACTTAAGCCAATAATGATTTTGTATAGTTCTTGAATTTGACGACGATGAATTGGTGATAAAACTTGAGCTTCAAACTCATCACGCATTAAATCTAAGTCAAGATCATTCACCCAATCAAAGTCAAAGACATTAAAGAGTGTTGGGTCTTCACTTTGAATATGTTCGTAAATGGATAATATGGCATTGATATGAGTATCACTAAGATGATCCACATCTTCACTTAGCATCACCATTGCAGATCTAAAGATTCCAAGCATATGGTGAATTCGAATGAGCATTTCAGGAGTGTCAAAAATATCAAAGCGGAAAATAAGTTCATTCATATTGAGATGGTCATACGCTTCTTTTAGGTTTGGATTTTTTTCAAAAGCTATTTGAACGAGTTGATCAACATGGGCACCGGCAAAAAACGCAGTAATATCATGCGCATGCTGACTCATTGTGGTTGAAATCGTTTTGGGAATAATCATTTCATTCCTCCTTCTCGTTAATGGTTTCATAGAAATATGGAATAATCCAATTTTGAATAAAACTTGAAGTAAAATAAGTGTTTCTTTTAATGCTTCGATGAAGTCTTTGAATTACCCAAGACTCAATCATGGATAGTGATGACCCACTTATTGCTTTATGCAATAGTATAGCACATGCATGCGGTCTTAACCACAACACATTTAAAGTTTCTTCTTCAATTGCTAAGAGGAGTTCATGAGCCATCAATTCAGTGTGATAGGGATCTTGGATGGGGGGAATTAATCTGTTTTGATAGCTCATGGGTCACCTCGTAACTTCACTTTAACCTATGGACTTGAATGATGCAATTCAAAGAAATCTATTCTAACTAAAATAATAAAAAAAATATATAATTCCTAGTAAATAATGGAACTATACATATTTAGTGGTCATATTTTTACTTAGTTAATGCTTTCTTCTTAAGCTTAAATCCTTTGTATCCTTTTGATAGCTTTTCTTTATGTGAGCCTGGATTGTACAAATCCATTCTTACTTTGACTTCTTTAATTTTATCAAAATCAAGTTTCTTTTCGTTCTTGGTGTCGTTTTTATCCATATGGCTCCCAACTTTAATGTGGTTTAATCATAAGTATAGCAAGTTTCTTATTCTTCATCCATGCAGTGATGTCATTTTATCATTTTACAAGCGTAAATCAATCTTTTCTGGATTAATAAAATCATTGTTATTGAGATATATTGCGAACAATACCTTGTTAAACGATTATCCCAAAGTATTAATACCAGTAATGTTCAAATTTTGTAACATAAGTTCCATAACATTTAAGTTCAAGTCACAGCATTTTATTTGATCTTAAGTCCCCGCTTTATGAGTCTTAACACATTAATCTTCAAATTGTATTTTTTATACATTGCATAAGTTTTTAGTGCAAGTTTAATATCAAAAAACTTAATGAGAGGCCATACAATCATCACACCATCGGATTTAATAAGTCGCTTAAACGTTAGTTCATCAAGATGCTCACTTGAATATTGAAAATACTCCTCAATCGCCACAAGACGATCAACATATCGCTGTTTTGTATGCTCATACGATATTGCATCACGATGATCACTAATTGCATAAATGCACTGATCACTAAAATGGGTTGTCATATGAAGCTGAATTGCGACTTGAGCACTAAAGAGTAAATCATTTCCTACGAAAGTTTTAGAAAACTTAAATGACTCCACAGATGAGGTCCTATACACTTTAGACCATACTTCTTTAAAAAGAAAACATGCGTCAAAATGACTTATTATGCCTTGATTTAAATCCTCAAACAATTGATGATGTGAAAGATGACGTGATGCATGTTGACCTTCAAGATCTAAAGAAGTTGGCTTAAACACGAGCACATCAAAGTTTTCCTCACAATATGTCAGAATAATATCAAAAGCGTTAGGCATAAACACATCATCACTATCCGCAAATAAAACATAAGGTGTAGTCACATGGGCTAAACCAAGTTGGCGAGCAACCCCTGCACCAAGTGATGTAGGATACGACATTAAACTCACATTACTAAAAAATTGAGTGACTTCCTCAATAGCTAATAAACTCTCACTTCCATCATCCACCACAATCACACTGACATAATCAGGGATGGTATGAAGTAAGCGAAGTAGTAATGTGACACGATTATGGTGAGGAATCACCACTGTTAAGAGATTTTTATTCATACTCACCTATTTTATCATACACCGTTTAAAAAACCACACTCCATGTGTGGTAATTTGTGTTATCTAAAATTATGAATTGAGCTTTATATCCAATGTTTTGTCTTAATTAGTAAGCGCAAACGTGATACTTCAATATGGTTTAAGTCTAATAAGGATTTAATCTCTTTCGCAAACACTAATCCCCCACTTTTTAAACCAAGTCTTACAAAATGATCACCACGCATTTTAAGATTCTTTACAATCTCTGAGTCATAATGCTCACGAATTGCACTCACAAAGCGAATAAAGACGTTAACGCGTGTTAAAACACTTTCTCTGTCTTTAAGTTTTGTTAAACCTGAATCATGCGCAAGGATTGAATAGAATGGTGTATCGATTGCTTCAATCTTTTGAGCATATAGCCCAACACTAAGTGAAAACATGACATCATTAGAAACCATGATTTCATCAAAGCGAAGCTGATGTCTTTGAATAAGAGATGTCTTAATAACTTTTGAAGTAGGAATAAAGAAATGTGTAGAAAGTTTAGCTTCACTCACACTATTTTGACTTTGAAGAAATCCTCTTACGAGCTTTTGATATAAACGATGTCTACTGCCTAGTTCTTGAGATGGTGTATGAGATGTTGGAGAAACATAGACAACATCCACATCAAAGTTCATAGCGTGGGTAATTACTTCTTGATAGTTAGATGTAAAGCGATCATCACTATCCACAAAGATTACAAAATCAGTGTTCACAGTCTCAAGTCCTTGATTACGAGCTGCCCCTGCACCACGTTGAACTGGTTGCACATGTAGTGTGATTGGTAGGTTATGAAAGCCTTTGACACATTCTTGAAGTCGCTTTAGCTCACTGGATTCACTCGCATCATCCACAATAATAATCTGTTTAAAAAAGCCTTCATCCAACGATGCTAAAAACTGCTTTAAGCGAGTTACGTCATTATAGTGAGGTATTATCATCGCAATCGAGTTCATCTTACCAAATCCCTAGTTTTCGTGCTTGAACGATATATTTCGCAATATCAACCCAAGAAGCACCGCCTTTAAGTGCACGACTCAAGTAATGTTTCACTGGAAAATGAAGTTGTTTAAAAAGTTGTGGATCAATATTCTTTTTAATCAGAGCAGCTTGTTCAACAACAAGATTTAATCGTGTCTTCCAGCTTGCTTTGGATTGTTGCATGTTATGAGAATTTTCATTTTGTGAGATTACATACCAAACTTGTTCACTCACAAAGAAATCATTTGCTTTAAGTCCTATTTTGGTTGTGAACATCACATCTTCACCGATAATCTCATGACCAAAGCTTATTCTATGTTCATTGATTACAGATGTTTTGTAAACTTTTCCTATGATTGAAACTCCTCTAAACTTTATAAGTGCTAATCTCAATTCACTAGGATCTTCAAGATAGTCTTTAATAAGTTTCTCTAAATAAAGATGTCGATCTCCCACTGCTTCATCTTTTAGCGATGTTGGTGGATACACCAAAACATCGCTATCAGTGTTATTAGTAATATCATTCAACACAACAGCTTCCCAACCAGGAAGTAAAACATCATCACTATCCACAAACATGATGTATGGTGTCTTAACACGAGCTATTCCTGTATTACGAGCTTGCCCCACTCCATTTCCCTCATTAACAAAAACCTCCACACTTGGAAACTCTTTATTAATGATTGAAGTGATTGGTTGATTACTATGATCATCAATGACTATTATTTGGGTTTGTGTCGCTTCTTTAAGACTTTCTAAACAACGTTTCAAATCATTAAGTCTATTTTTTACGGGAATTACGATGGTAATTATCATACTGCCTCCTAAATCACAGTGCCTTTAAAATCTGAATCCATAACTTAATCTTATGAGGATATCGTAACATACTTTTAAACCATAAGGACTTTATATCCTTAAAGCGAATTGAATGATCAGCCAAAATTTGAGACAAAAGTAAGGATTTGTCTTTCACAGAAAGAACTCTTGAAGGATGCCATATTTCCTTTGTCATTGCCCTCACAAACCACCACACTCGATCTTGAATCATTGAGCGTGAAACACCTAACTCACTCATTAATAATCGTTCTCGCATAAACATAAGACTTGTAGATTCATAGCGGTGTTCACGATATGAATTCATAATCGATCCAGCAATTTGTACATATTCAATCCCAACAAACGATGACAACACCCAATTATCAGTGCAAGACATTAAATCCATCATAAATACATTATCTTCAGCACCAATTTTTATTCTTTCATCAAAGCGGAGTTGATTGTCTTTAATCACATCATGTCGAATAAAGGTGCTCCATACATAAGTTAAGACTCCTTCATTTCGATATTGTATATAATCATTCGCAAGTTTAGTACGATTCAACACTTCATCACGATGAATATAGCGTGGATCAGCATTAAAGTTCACCCCAAACTTAACAACATTCACATGAGGATCATTAAGCAACTCCAAGTGATGTAAAATCACATCTTCATGAAGAAGATCATCTGCATCACAAAACATAATCCATGTTGCTGTAGCATGATTTAACCCTATGTTGCGTGCACTTCCACACCCACCATTCACCTTTTCAATCACATCAATGTTAAGGGAAGCTTGCTTCGCATACCCTCTCACAACATCACCACCATGATCATGGCTTCCATCATCAACCACTAAGACATGCACACTAACATTTGCCTTATGTGCTGCCTTTTCTATGGATTGTAAGGTTTTAAGTACTGTACCCGATGCATTGTACATCGGAATAATCACGTTAATCCACGCTGTCATGATTAAAACTCTCTAGTGTCTTTCTTAAACCAACAGAGAGTGGTGTAATGTTTCTTTTCATTAACGCATCAATGCGTGATAAATCAGGTTGTCTTAAACGAGGGTCATGACTTAAAGCAGGACAAAAGACTTTATTTATAGGTTTTAAAACTACTGTTTCAAATATTTGAATTAACTCGTTAATTGTAATTTCAATATTACTACCACAATTAATCGGTGTATTACAAGGTCCATGAAAGAACACATGAAGGAGTTGCTCTAAAGTATCATCAATATAGCTAAAACAGCGTGTTTGTTCACCATCTCCAAAAATAGTGAGTGGAACTTGATGTTTATATGCATGAATCATTTGTGTCACAATACGACCATCATTGAGTTGCATACGAGGACCATATGTATTGAAAAGACGCACCACTTTAACATCTATTTGCTTCTCATGAGCATACACAAACCCTAAGGTTTCCATATAACGCTTACTTTCATCATAACTAGCTCGTAGTGAGTTAATCGTGACATTACCACTGTAGGTTTCTTTTTGTGGATGCTCTAGTGGTTCACCATAAACCTCAGAGGTTGATAGTAAAAGTGTCATCGCATGATAGCGAGTTGCATTCTCTAACACATGAACACTTCCAACACCAATTGTTAGTGCTGTTTTTAAAGGATCTTTCATATAAAACTTAGGAGAAGCAATGGCAGCACAATGGATTTGAGCATCACATGGTACATCAAAAGGCATAGTAATATCATGGAATATAAACGAAAAATTTGGATGACTAAAAAAAGGTTCGATATTTTCGCGCGTCGAAGTTTGAAAATTATCGAGACAAATTACTTCATGATTTAGTGCAAGTAATGCTTCACAACAATGTGAACCTATAAAGCCTGCTCCACCGATAACACATATTTTCATATCTAAGTTTCCTTGGATAATATTATACAATAAAGAAAGGTATTTGAAATCAACATCTATGTTTTCTCATAAAAAAAAGCAAGTGAACTTGTTCACTCGCTTCCTCAGAGATCAATTGATTATAGGGGGATATAACCAAAAGACCATTGAATTATAACCCATCTTTTTTTAAAAGACAATGCAGTTAACCTCATTTTTACCAACTTATTTATTTTTTTGAATGCGATTTCGTTTTAGCGATTATTTTGTAGAAATTGTGAATATTGAAGGATGGCTGCTGCTAGAAGTTTCATGCCTTTTTCAATGATTAAAGGCTCATGTACAAAGGCTAAGCGAATTTGATGTTTACCGAGTGTAGGATCAAGATAGAAATCTTGAGCAGGTGCAACCACAATTGAGGCACCTTCCACATCAAAATGTTCAACACACCATCGTGCAAAAGCTTCAGTATCATGAAATGGAGTATCCACTAGACAATAGAACGCTCCTTCTGGAACACTTACATGACACCCTGGTATCTTAAGCAGTGATTCAACCATAGCATTACGACGTAACTCATAAGTCGCAGCACAATTTTCAATAAAGGATGAAGATAACTTATATAAACTTACTGCCCCAACTTGATCTAAAGTCGGTGCACTTAAGCGTGCTTGCGCAAGTTTTCCTATTTCCTTCATAAGTCCATGATTTCTTGAAGCAATCGCCCCAATACGAGCCCCACAACTGCTGTAACGCTTAGAGACACTGTCAATAATAACCACATGATCATCAAGCCCACAAAGGCTTGAAAATGAGCGAGAAGTGACACCATCATAAACAATTCCTGTGTACACTTCATCGACAACAAGATATAAATGATGCTTAATAGCAATATCCTTTAGCATCATCATTTCTTCCATACTATACACAGTCCCTGTAGGATTGTTAGGGTGTGTAATCATGATTGCTCTTGTCTTAGGTGTAATCTTTGATTCAATGACTTCAACACTTGGTAAATGATAGCGATTATGAACACGTGTTGGGATTCCCTTAACGACCACATCCAACTGTTTCATAAAGGAAACAGTATTCACATAAAAAGGTTCAGGAATAAGCACTTCATCAAAAGGATCACAGATTGCATTCATAACAAAGAAAATCGCTTCTGAAGATCCAGTTGTGACTATTATTTCTTCTTTTTGAAAGCTTACTGCTTGTTCTTGAAAGTAGCCTTGTATTGCTTCAATAAGTGGTGCTATTCCAAGAGATGGTGCATAAGGAACATTGTGATTTGGATACTTCGCAATCGCTTCAAAGAAGCATTTGGGTGTTTCTAAATCAGGTTGGCCAATATTGAAGTGAATAAAAGTCTTCCCTTTTCGCTTCTGTTCATCAATGAGGGGGGTTAGTTTTCTTAAGGGGGAATCTTTAAGTTCTAAGACACGTTTTGAGTACTGCATAGTGGTACTTTCTTTCAGATTTTAATACTGATAACATTATCAAAAATAAAGACAAGAAACAAGGGTAAATTGATGAGCTAGGACTACAAAACAAAACACTCAATGATAGTCTCGTCTAAACTGATCTCTTACTTCGAAATAGTTGATTATAGATATTGCTTCAAGCAGTTGTCGATAGTTATATCTAGGTATACTAAGAAACACTCACTACTTTTTTTAATCTTTAGTAAGTTTCAGAAATCGTTTTTCCTTGCATATGCAGTTGTAGGTAGTCAGGACCACCTGCTTTGGAATCAGTACCACTCATGTTGAATCCACCAAATGGTTGATACCCTACGATAGCTCCTGTACATTTGCGATTAATATAAAGATTTCCTACATGAAATACTTGTTTAGCACGCTCAATATGTTCACGATTATTTGAGATAATAGCTCCAGTTAAACCATATTCTGTATTATTTGCGACTTCAAGTGCTTCTTCAAAGTCTTTGACTTTACATACTGCCAGCACTGGTCCAAAGATTTCTTCATGCATGAGTCGAGCATTTTTATCCACATCGATAATAATAGTTGGTTCAATAAACCATCCCTTTTTATCATCACATTGTCCCCCAAATGCAAGTTTTCCTTCGCTTTGTCCTAGTTGAATGTACTCTGAAATCTTATCAAAAGCATTTTGATCATTTACAGGACCTACAAATGTACTTAAATCTTGAGGATCGCCGACTTTGAGTGTCTTCACAATCGCTAACATCTTTTCTACTACAGTGTCATACACCGCTTCATGAATAATTGCACGTGAACATGCAGAACATTTTTGACCACTAAAGCCAAAGGCTGAGCGAACAATAGAATCAGCAGCTAAGTCTAAATCTGCTTGATCGTCGACAACAATCGCATCTTTACCACCCATTTCAGCAATCACTCGCTTCAACCAAATTTGACCAGGATGAACTTTGGCAGCTTGCTCATAGATATTGATTCCTACTTCTTTACTTCCCGTAAAGGAGATAAAGCGAATCTTGGGATGATTAACCATGTAATTGCCAATTTCACGACCACTTCCAGGAATAAAATTAATAACTCCAGCAGGAAGTCCTGCTTCTTCTAAAACTTCCACAAACTTATAGGCAATGACTTGGGTTGTGCTTGCTGGTTTTAAGAGAATTGTATTACCTGAAACGATTGCTGCACTACTCATACCCACTAAAATAGCTAATGGAAAGTTCCATGGGGTAATAATAGCTCCTACTCCTAATGGAATATAGCGGTATTCATTTCTTTCAATGTTTCTGCGACTTAAAACAACATCATCAATACGTGTTAAAGCACGCATTTGACGACCATAATACTCTAAGAAGTCAATCGCTTCTGCCACATCAGCATCCGCTTCAGCCCATGGTTTTCCTGCTTCAATGGTAAGTAAGGCACTAAACTCAAACTTACGACGACGTATGATTGCTGCAGCTTTAAAGAGCACATCTGCGCGCACAAGTGGATCAACGCTCTTCCAACTCTCAAAGCTCTTTAAAGCTGCTTGAATCGCTTGCTCTGCTTCCTTAAGTGAAGCTTGATGAATGGTTCCCACGATTTGTGAGTGATTAGACGGGTTGAGTGAATCCATTTTCTTTTCTGAGAAAACACGTTGGCCATCAATCACTAAGCCATAAGTTTGACCTAAATACGATTGAACCGTTTGTAAGCCTTGTTTGTAAAGCGTTTGTGTGCTTTCTAGGGTGAAATCACTAAATGGTTCCATTTGATATGGTGTTGTAGACATGGTATTTTTCCTCCTTATACCACAGACGATTCATGATGAATTGCAGTCTGGTTTTTAAATCGTTGAATACTTAATTCTGAAACATCAAATCTTGTTGGGTGTGAAAGCATAATATCCGCTAAAATCTCTCCTGTCATGGGTGCAAACATAAACCCATGACCACTAAATCCACAAGCCACAAAGAAGTTTGATAACTCATCCACTGCTCCTAAAATAGGTTGGCGATCCATTGACATATTATAATGACCTGCCCATTGCCTTACGATTCTTAGTTTTCCTAAAGCAGGCAAGAGATGAGTAAGTGTCTTTGCCATTTCATCTAAGAATTTCCACGAAGATTCAATATCATGATTATGAGGAACATTAGGATCACTACGCCCCATAAGAAAGGCACCATGAGGAACTTGTTGACAATAGATGTTCTTAGAAAATGACATAACCATTGGCCCTTGCATTCTTGTCGTGGGTTCTGTTGCTAAGATTTCATGTTTTTCTGAGTAAACAGGAATATCAACGTTAGCCAACAATCCCACTTCACGACTGTATCCCCCTGCTGCATTGACCACCTGATTAACTTCATAGGTTGTTTTTGTGGTAGTGACATGGGTTACACGATCATTACTCGTCATTATTTCTTTAACTTCTTCAAAAAAGTTAAAGGTGACGCCAAGTCTTTTTGCGGCAAGCATATACGCTTCAGTCATCTTAAACGGGTTTAAGTGACCATCGGTGTGACAAAAGGTCGCTGATAAGAATGCATCAGGATTTAAATGAGGTACAATTGTGAGTGCTTCTGATTTAGAAAGAACTTTTGAGGGTATATTAAACTCATTTTGAAGGTTAACATTTTTCTTAAACTGGATTTCTTCTTCTGGGGTAGTCGCTAAGATAAGATAACCTTCTTGTTTGAATTCAAGATTTCCTTCATACTCTAAGATTTCTTTTGCTTTTTCAAAGAAATCAATGCTGTGTTTGGCCAATTGACAGTTTATCTTTGTTGCCCATTGTTGACGCACACCAGCACCACATCGTCCGGTATCCCCTGAAGTGAAATAAGACTTATCCACGACGACAATATCTTTGACACCTCGCACTGCTAAGTTATAGGCAATACTCGCTCCTGAGATACCACCTCCAATGATTAAAACATTAATCTTCATCGTGCTCCCCCTTTACGATTTGATCAAGGGTAACCCCCATGGTAAGTGGTCTTACCTTTTGAATTGATACTTCATCTAGAGGTACGTTTAAAAACTGAGCAATTTCCTTTTGAACAAGATGTCCACACGTATTAGCCTGACATGGACCCATGCCAACACGTAGTAAGCGTTTTAAGTCTTCAAAGGTAGTATATCCTTCTTCAAGTAAACGATGAATATCTGCGAGGGTGACATCTTCACAACGACAGATGATAACTTTTGATTTATCCATCGATTTTCTCCTTAATGGTAATGAAGTCATGAAGTAAGCTGCGATCAACTTCAACTTCAATGAGTTGAGTTTTAAGTTGGCGAGGGTGATTAAGGATTGAAATGATTCTTCCCTCTCCGATGACTTCTCCTGAGCGATTTAGAGCACTTACAATCATGTCTTTTTCAAACACACCATTCATTTCATAGGCAATCTTAAAGAAGGCTTTATCGTCATTAACTTTCGCTAAGATAATGGCTAATCCAGGACAACTAGTCACACATATTGAACAACCTATACACAAATCTGGATTAAGTTTAGGTTGATTATGAATCGTAGGTCCCATACTAATGGCTTTAACAGGACAACTTGTGACACATGGATTGCATGGGATATCTTCATAACATTCAATGATTGCTTTGTATTCACTTAAGGTATGATCATCAAAGAACACCGAGGATACTTGCTCTTTAGTAGGAACACCGGTTTTATGGAGCATGTGTTAATTTCTCCTTTCGCTTTTGTATTCCAATAAGTGTTTTATGTCCAAACAAACCATCTCTTAGTTCATAAAGTTGGTTTTGGTAATGCTGTATGAGATTATCGCACTTAGGATGAGGTTGATTTAAGTATTGTGTAGCATAAAGTCCTGTTAAGTAACCTTCCATCATGGCTGAACTTGCTTCTTCAATTCCCACCATATCTCCACAGGCAAAGACACCTTCCACTGAGGTCATATATTGATCATTTAATAAAGGGACAAATCCTCCAAGTTGAGGAATAAACGCCGTTTTAGCATTAATCATTGAGGCAAGTTGGTGTTGTGGTGATAACCCAACAGAAACACATAAAATATCGGTTTCTATGATTTGACTTGTTCCTGGGATTTCCTTGAAATCAGAATCCACTTGAATAAGTTCAACGGCTTCTAATTTCTCATGTCCAATGGCTCGCTTTATGGTTGTGCGTGTTTTAATATCTACACCTAAGCGCTTAAGTTTTGAAGCATGAACTTTATAACCACCAATACAATCATTCGCCTCGACAATGGCTTTGACTTCAATGCCTGCTTGCATCATTTGATATGACACAATGAGTCCTATATTTCCACTTCCAATCATGACCATGCTTTGTCCTGGTATGACTTGGTAGAGATTTACGATGGTTTGTAATGCTCCTGCCCCCATGATTTGAGGAAGATCATTGTTTTCAAACGATAAGAACTTTTCACTTGCGCCAGTGGCTAAGATAATGACCTTAGCACTGATCTTCTTATATTCATTTCTTTGAAGAATTGTAGCTACTTTATCTTCATACAAACCAACAACCGTGCTTTCAAGCATAATCGTTAGGTGTGGAAAGTTTTGTAGGTTATCTTGTAATATGGTTGCGATATCAATGCCACGTTGCTTGGCATACTGCTCTTTTGATCCAAAGAATTTGTGAGTTTGCTTGGTGAGTTGACCACCTAAAATGTGAGAGCGATCAATAAGAATCGTTGAAAGATTAGCTTCACATGTCATTTTTGCAGCGGTAAGTCCTGAAGGTCCTCCACCAATGATTAGAACATCCGTGTGAATCATAACTTTTGTCCCTCTGTTTGCTCGCGCACTACAATCATATTTTCTTCTAAAGGGGTAATGCATGTACGTACATGTGCATGTCCATTAACCGTCATTTCACAGGATGCACAGTTTCCAATCGCACAATAAAAACCTCTTGGGCGTTGTTTTTTTATACTGTACGCCATGGTTGTGACACCATGAGCAATGAGTGCGGAAGCAATAGTATCCCCTTCTAGTCCTTCAATCTCTACTCCTTCAAATATAAACCTTATTTTATCTCTAGGTTTTACGTCAATGATTGGGTGCTTAAGAATACGACTCATAAAGTAACCCTTCCTTTAAACCATTTTAACATAAGAACTGGCTTTTTTATCAAAGGGAAAAGAAGGTTTATGTTAAATTTAGAATAATTATGTCTAGTTAAAATACATATTAATATTTCAAGGTGAATTAGTGAAACAGAGTGGTACTAACATCAAAAAAAGACAAAGTGAATCACACTTTGTCTCAAACCTTACTTAACTTAGGATAACTCAATTCAATGTTATGGCTTTTGAGTAATTGTCACATTTGAGTGAACCACTTGAATCCAAGTATTACCAGGACTAAGTACAATTTGCTCACCAGAAGAATCAAAGTATTGTGTAGGTTTAGTATTATCAGCTTGTTTCCAAGTGCCTTGTTCATGCTTTCCATTCACGTAAAACTCAGCCTTGCCTTCACCAATATAGTCTACAAGTACATACCTTACCGCTTCTACATCTTTATGAGGTGCATTAAGGACAATGATATTGGTCACACTCACGTGAGTGTTATTATAGGTGTCCATCATTGCACTATCATTGATATAGCGTTTATATTTTTTAGTTTGCATGTCATAAACATATTTCACAGTATTGGTTGAAGAATATCTAAGAACTAACTCACTCACTGACGCATCATTAACACTTGAAGTTTCATCAAATAGAAATCGTGGTTCATATTCTAAGGATGGTATTTTAACTAAAGCATTTTTTGCATTAAAGTAAGCATTATGAGGAGCATTTCGACTTGAATCACGAGAATAAAACTCATCATTAAGACCTTTATGAGCATCAAAGCGAATAGGAAGATTTATGGAGCGTAAAACAGTTAAGGCATCACCTTGGCCTATTTCAGCTGATCCAAAATGAGCAAAAGGTAGTTTAAACTCTCTAAGTATTTCAGCAAATGATACTCGTGCACTTCGAACTGGTCCTACTTTAGTAGGATGTTCATTCGCAAACACAGCCATAAATCGAGTAATAGCCCAACCATCTACCGTTACTTCATAAACAATGTCCGCTAAGCTAATCCCTGAGTGAGGACGAGCTTCTTTAGAGTTAGATATGATAATCGCAAATGCTTGATAAGATTGTTGTGAAGCTATTTCTTGACCATTAAAAGCATGGCGAATGATCTGTGGAACCACAACTGGCACTTCAGGTTCTTCAACCACAGGTGGAATCACAATAGGTTCATTAATAATAGGTTCTTCGACAACAGGGGTACTACATCCTACAAGTAATAACGATGCAAACAAAAGTGCAATATTAAAGCGCTTAAAAGTGTGAGTGGTAGTATTCATACTAACCTCCATTGATGATCTAAATTAAGACAATCATCTTCTGTATTCTTCAAAAGAACTTTATAATGCTTCTTCTTTATCAAGTTCAATCATGTATCGTGATAAAGCATCTTGCCATGTTGGTAAGACATCAAATCCTTGACGTATAAGATGTTGAGGACTTAAGCGACTGTTTTTAGGGCGCGATGCCTTCGTGAAAAATGTCTCACTATTGACAGGAACAACTTCCACATCAATTTTTGCTTGTTTAAATATTTCTATCGCAAATTCATACCATGAACAATATCCTTGATTTGTCGCATGATATACACCATATTTTTCTGTTTCAATCATCGATACTAGTAGTTTTGCAGCGTCATCGGTATACGTTGGTGAGCCTACTTGATCATCAACGACACTTAGTGTTGATCTCTCTTTTCCAAGCTTTAGCATCGTCTTCACAAAGTTCTGTCCATTAACCCCAAATGCCCATGAAATACGCACAATGAAGTACTTTTTAAGAAGTTCTTGAACTTTAAGTTCGCCATCAAGTTTAGATTGACCATAAACATTTTGTGGTGCTTTTAAATCGTCTTCAAGAAAAGGTTGATCACCCTCTCCTGAAAAAACATAGTCGGTACTTATATAAACCATTTTGATATCAAGTTTAGCAGCACACTGTGCTAAATACTGTGTTCCTAACACATTGACAGCTCGACACATGCCCACTTCTTCTTCTGCACGATCCACTGCAGTGTATGCTGCACAATGTATAATCGCATCCGGTTTCTGTGCAAGCACAAAATCACTTACTGCTTGCTCACTCGTAAGATCCATATCCGAAACATCAGCACCAATGCCCTCATGATGATTTATTTCTAGCCACTTCATGACATCATGACCAAGTTGACCATTAACTCCTGTGACTAAAACTTTCATACTTCATCTCCATAAGCTTCTTTAAAGTAATTTTGGTACTCGCCACTTAAGATATGTTGCCACCAGGATTTGTTTTTAATATACCACTGTACTGTTTGTTTGATTCCAGTATCAAAATTATATTCTGGTTTCCAACCAAGTTCTTGTTCAATCTTCGTAGGATCAATCGCATATCTTAAATCATGACCTGCACGATCAGTTACATATGTAATTAAACTTTCAGGTTTGTTTAGTTCTCTAAGAATCGTCTTCACAACTTCAAGATTGGTTCTCTCATTATGTCCCCCAATGTTGTAAACATCGCCAATCTTTCCATTTCTTAAGATAAGGTCAATCGCAACACAGTGATCATGCACATGAAGCCAATCTCTCACATTCTCCCCTTTTCCATAAACAGGAAGTGGTTGATCATTAAGTGCGCGTGAAATTATAAGTGGGATTAGTTTTTCAGGAAAGTGATACGGTCCATAGTTGTTGGAACAACGTGATATCGTCACCGGAAGCTTAAATGTACGATAATATGCCAATACAAGTAAATCTGCCCCTGCTTTTGAAGCACTATATGGACTTGAGGTATGAAGAGGTGTATCTTCTGTAAAGAACAAATCAGGACGATCTAAAGGTAGATCTCCATACACTTCATCAGTACTCACTTGATGAAAGCGAGTGACATTATACTTCTTACACATATCAAGTAAAACTTGAGTTCCTAAGACATTGGTTTTAATAAAGATTGAAGGATCACTAATACTGCGATCCACATGACTCTCAGCTGCAAAATTAACAACAGCATCAAATCCTTCCTCACTAAATAAAGTATCCATAGCTTTTAAATCTGAAATATCACCTAACACAAACTTATAATTTGGACGATCTTCAATACTCTTTAAAGACTCAAGATTTCCAGCATACGTTAAAGCATCCAAATTCACGATCATATCATTAGGATATTTCTTCACCATATACGTCACAAAATTAGATCCAATAAACCCTGCACCACCAGTAACTAGTATTTTCATACTTTGACCTCCTTATAAACAAAGTGAATACCACTTTCTTTAAATGTTGGCGCATCCGCATCTTTTTGTGAAAGATGCGCTTGCATATCAGGCCATTTTATCGCAAATGTAGGATCATCAAAGCGAACACTTCGATCATGTTCTTTACTGTACACATTATCGACTTTATAAGCCACTTCACAGTCTGCAGTTAAAGTTAAGAAGCCATGTGCAAAGCCTTTTGGGATAAGGAGTTGTTTTTTATTGTCTGCACTTAACTCAACCATCAGTGATTGTAAGTAAGTTGGACTACCTTCACGTAAATCAACTGCCACATCAATAATGGATCCTTTTATACAACGAACAAGTTTAGTTTGTGCCTTGGGTTCAAGTTGACAATGAAGTCCTCTTAAAACACCAACTTCTTGTGAGTAGGAGTGATTATCTTGCACAAAATCAAAGTCTAAACCTAAATCTTTAAGTTTACTTTTTGAATACGTTTCCATAAACCAACCACGTGTATCTTCAAATACAGTTGGTTCTAAAATTAGAACATCTTGAAGCTGAGTTTTAGTCACTTTCATTAGTATCGATACCTTCCTTGCGCGACTTTTTTCAAGTGTTCTCCATAAGAAGACTTACCATACTTTTTCGCAGCTTTTAATAGTTCTTCTTTACTAATCCAGCCTTTAATATATGAGATTTCTTCAATCGCAGAGATCTTTATACCTTGTCGTTTTTCAACGGTTTGCACAAACATTGAAGCATCCAGAAGACTATCGGTGGTTCCGGTATCAAGCCATGCAAATCCACGTCCTAATAGTTTAACTTCTAGTATTTCTTCTTCTAAGAAAACACGATTTAAATCCGTAATTTCAAGTTCACCACGCACTGAAGGTTTTAATGCTTTAGCCTTTTGAATAACCGAATTATCATAAAAGTAAAGTCCTGTTATACAGTAGTTTGATTTAGGATGTTCAGGTTTTTCCTCTACAGATAATACTTTTCCATGTTCATCAAACTCAACAATCCCAAAGCGGTGTGGATCATTAACATAATAACCAAACACCGTCGCAATCCCACGTTGTGTTGCCTCAACAGCTTCATTTAGAATCTTACCAAATCCACTACCATAGAAGATATTATCCCCTAAGATCATGGCTACATTATCATCTCCAATGAACTCTTCACCAAGAATAAACGCTTGAGCTAATCCATCTGGAGACGGCTGAACTTTGTATGATAAAGACAAACCATATTGACTACCATCTCCAAGAAGTCTTTCAAAGTTAGGAAGATCTTCCGGTGTTGAGATAATAAGTATTTCTCTAATCCCTGCCAACATAAGCGTCGATAATGGATAGTAAATCATTGGTTTATCATAAATCGGTAAAAGTTGTTTACTCGTAACCATAGTGAGTGGATATAAACGAGTCCCCGCTCCTCCTGCTAAGATAATTCCTTTCATGTTGAACCTCCTTGATGGATTGTATTTCTTGAGTGTTGTAGATGTCATTAATCTTATCTAGGAAAAATGCTTATCTCATAAGTTAACCTTATAGTGTGTTTAAATCAATAAAGACAATATAGCTTAACTTACTTATTCTTCATATGGAAAACATAATTAAAGGTCATATGAAGACGTGATAGGATACGCTCTTTGATGGAGAGTTTTCGTGATACATTACTACTATGAATACGATGTTTTACCCATGATTGTTTTACAAATAAACTTGCATTATTTCTCTCTGCGATGAGTCCTATCCACATATCATGATGTTTTAGCTTAGGGGGCATATCAGGTTCATTTTCAATCATTGAGCGTCTAAACGCCATGCAATGACCCCAGTATGAGCTTATAAGTAAGTTATTGAAGACTCCATGTTTATAGCGTTTAACAAGTATATTCCCACTATCAACACCTTGCTCATCAATGATGTCTGCATTATGCATGATTAAGTCAACTTCACGATCTGCGAATAGATTTAAGGTTGATTCAACTTTGTGTGGATACCACACATCATCTTGATCACTTAAGAAGATAACTGGATTTGAACATAGTGATACTGCACGCTCAAAATTGCGAGCATGTCCTAAGTTTTCATGAATATCGATTTTTATTCTAGAATCTTTTTGGGCATATTGATTTAAGAGATCAAGGGTTTGATCCGTTGAACCATCATCAGAAACAATGATTTCATCTTTTTCTCTTAGTTGCACAAGAATTGAATCAAGTTGTTCTGCAAGATGTTTTTCACCATTGAAAGTAGTCATAGCTACTGAGATAGACGTTGATAAATCAATGGGTTGTTTTTTAAGACGATATGCAAAGACAAGATTGACAATAAGTGCAAGCATAAACCAGAGTTTAATATAAACATAAGAATCAAACTGAAGCATATTCGCAAAGATTATGATAATCCAAAAAGTAAGTATTTCTTTTTGGTCGATCTTTATGTTTTTAAAGCGGTTTAGAATACGACTTACAAAGAGGATAAAGAATGGAGCAATCAGTAGTCCATTTTCTCCAAGTAAGCGAGTAAATATGTTTTTAGAGTTTGCTTCATAATTAATAAGGTTTTGTTGGACCTCCATGAAGCGTGTAGCTCGTGGAAACGTTTCGTAAAGAATGTCATTGAAGGCAAATGAGTAATTTCCCCCACCTACACCAAGCCAAGGATGATTGACAAACATAATGAGTGCGGCTAAAGGATAGAAAAGACGAATAAATACTGAACCATCTATAAAGAAGAACGCTTCAATACTGTTAACTTCAAAGATCTTATAGAATCGTGTAATAAAGTAAGTATCCCCCACTACAGCACGTACGATAAAAAACGACGCAACACTTAAGACAATCACTGTAAGTGATACAAGTAAAGTAAGTTTAAGATTCACTTTTCGAATATATACAAGAAACAACAACCCAAGCGCTGCAATTAACGTTAAGAAACCTTGAAGTGAAAAACTCATGAGAAATAACACGATGGTTATGATGAGTAATGGAATCATGATTTTTTTGAAACGTTTCAGTTGATACATTATAATTGGCATAATAAACAGAAGCTGCATACTTGCCCATGAAGGTTCTGCACTAAATAGTTGAATTCGTGTAAATACTTTTTTTGCTGTATGCTCAACAAAAAATGTTTTAATTTCTATTGGAAGAAGATTGAAACTGACGAGAACTTCAACGACACCAAACAGTAAGACTGGAATGTATATCAGCGTCAACCAACGAAATACAGTATTTAAAAAGTCTTGAGCACTAGGACTCGCTTGCGCATGATGAGAAAAGAAGTAATCAAACACAAAGAAAGTAATCATACCAAGGGTTAAGGTTATAATAAAATCATAGCTTCCTGAGGATGGAACGCGACGATTATAAACTTGATAAAATGAGTTTAGAACACTTAGAATGTAGAAAAGAATTATAAGGTAATATGGGGATTTAAAAATACGTTTTAAATACCCACGATCTTTTAGTAAAATATAAACTCCCAAAATAGGAGCCATAACAGCTAGGAAAATAACTGTGAGAGGTCGATAATTTGAAGGTAAAATATACGCAAAACCATCAAAGGGTAAAGAGATTAAAAGTAAAAGATACATCACTTTAAATCCTACATGGTTAAATAATCTGTTTTCCATTAGCACACATTCTCCTGTTTATGACCTTCTTAAATTATACAACCTAAAACACTAAAGCATGAATAACATTTTGCCATTCATGCAAATCCTAAGATTGACTTGTATACACTAAGTCTATTTCAACTTAACATTTGATTCTTGAAGTGCAGTGACTTGGGTTTCAGCAACACCTTCTGACTTCTCAGGTTGAAACATAATCTTAATCGTTAATAAGATAATATTAATATCTTTCACAAAGTTATAGTTTTCAATGTAGAATAAGTCAAGTTTTAATTTGTCGTAAGGTGTCGTATTATACTTACCATAAACTTGAGCATATCCTGTAAGACCTGCTTTAACTTTTAAGCGATACGCAAACTCTGGAATGCTACATTCATAATCATAAGCAATATCAGGACGCTCAGGTCGTGGACCAACCACAGACATGTCTCCCATAAGAATATTGAATACTTGTGGAAGTTCATCCACATGAGTCATACGAAGTATTTTACCAATCGGCGTAATTCGAGGATCTTTAACTTGCGCAAGACGTGAAACATTATCGACCTCTGAATCAACACGCATACTTCTAAACTTTATGATCTTAAATATCTTTGAACCTTGAGTTAAACGATCTTGGGTATAGAACACAGGTCCTTTATCCGTTAGTTTTATGAGAAGTGCAATAATTAAGAAAGGCACTGCAAGTAGAATAATTGCAACTGAAGCAGTAACTAAATCAAAAGCACGTTTAAGAAAGCGTTGCTCGTATTTAAGACCTTTATTGTTTGAAAGTAGTAATGGTGTATCAAATAAGTGTATGTTCTCAGCTCCTCGAATGATAATATCTGAGATCTTAGGTGTCATAAACACTCTTATTGAGCGATGATAACATAGCTTTAAGATATCGTTACGTTCCTTTGAAGGAACATCTGAGATAATCACTTCTCGATACTGTTTGACCATTTCTAACACATGATCCATACCTTCATTAATATTGACCACTTCAGCGACATCAAATGAATCTATATTAAAGTCCATTTTATCTTTTAAGTCAGTACTGTTTATATTACCTGCTACCATAAGCATCTTCTTAGGAGGAAAGTATTTTGTGTACATGTATTTACTAAGAATACTCCATAAGACAATAAATAGCGTTTGCGTAAATGATAAGGTAATCATTGGAGAAATCAAAGCAAACCCACGATCAATAAGTCCTATTTGAACGTAGATGACAAGGTTTGTAAAAATGATGGCTAAAAGATTGGTGTAAATTACATCTGAGACACGTTTAAAACCTAAACGATTACCACCAAATAAGCTCGTAAATATGAAAAGAAAAAAGGCATAGAGGCCAATAAGTAAAAAATTGCCACGATACCAGAAAGGCCTATTAATTGCATAGGCATAATAGGCAAACCAATAGGTTGCAAAAAATAACGTTTGCACGATTAAAATGGTAGTTGATTGAACCAATACTATTAGTCGTCTTAAAAATTCGCGTGATCGATTCATCCAAACCCCCTACGTGGTATTTTGTTTAGTTTTAATGAATTACTTAACTAAGAAGATTTCACTTCTATTTAACAACTAAATCGTTTAAATTACAATATAACCAAAAAAATGGTTTACATTTCCATGATATTTCTTAGAATTACACAGATATTTAGTAATAGTTATTAAAATAAGTTATGTAATATTTACCACCTAATTAACCTATAAATTATACCAATATTTTTTGAAAAATGTGATAAATTCAGTGTTAAAAGCAATTTCTGTTAATTTTACATAATTGCAAAAAAAGAAAGACTTTCGTCTTTCATGGTTTACTTCTTAAGTTTAAGTTTGCTAAACAGCTTCTTAAATATCACTTTAAAACTTCCAAGCACTCCACGACGTTGTACTTGAATTGCATAATAGACTTGCATGTATTGTTTAGTAAGTCTTTTCATTTCTTTCTCAAAATATGAGAAGTCTTGAAGTTCTACAGCTTTTTTATAGGCAATATGACTTTGCGCAGCAATATGAATTCTTAGATCTTGTACTTTTTGTCTTAAATAAGGTGTATCCATAGAAGCCTTAACTCTTAAGTTTGGTCTCCACACATTCTCTTGATCTTTTTTAGCAAGCCTATATGATAATTCATCACGTGTATGTCTAAAATGAGCAGCTTGTGAGGCAAAGACTTGTTCTACTGACATCATATCAAGTTTTAGTTTATCGTCTCTTAATCCTTCATCAATGATATTCTGGATAATAGGGTGTCTTACAATTGCAATACTATTCCCTTTCCAATCATCGGTGTACTGTGGTAGCCAAGCATCACCAATGGTAATATCTGCGGTTTCATTCATTACATCATCGGTGTAGTCCGAGGAAACTTGTTTGAAGTAACCTTTTCCCCAATCTGCTACAACCATACCTTGCATGGGTTTAATAAAAGTAACTTCTTCATTGTTTATGCGTCCAGTAAGTTCGACGCCATAATTCCCTGCAGATACATCTGGTATTTTCTTACGATAATCAATACTAATTAAGTCATGTGGTTTTATCCCTGCTTGCCAGGCAATAGCTTCACCAAATTTACTACTTTTTTGGTGACCACAAATAAGTCCTATCGTAAAGAGGATTCGCTCTTTAATAATGGGTTCAACTTGAGCAAGTAAGCGTACTGCCATAATAAAGGAAGGTATCCCAATAATGGCATAGCGTCCTGGGTTTTCCTTAACAAGTGTCAATACTTCTGAAAGTTCTAAAGGATAATACTTCGTTTTAGCTCCTTCTTTGATTTCTTCAATGGAGCGTGAAATATCGTACTTAAACATAATTTCACTTTCAGGATCTTTATTTCTTTTAACATGGATCACACCATCAATAAGATCTCGCTCAAAGAGTTCTTTAAAGACCCATGTGCCAAGTCCACCTGAGCTTGCTTGTAAACGATAGTCTCCTTCGCTTACATATCCTGCAATGAGAGATAAATAAAAACCTAAACTTTCGTCATAGTGTATTCCTTCAATGTTCTTGTATAAAAGATCACTGATGTCGGATTCGTTAACTTTTTCGTTAAGATATGGGGAAACATATTCAACATTCGGGTGTAGTTCTTGATCTTCACTTAAATGAGTGGTTTCTTCATACATACCATATTCATTAAGTTTTATTCTAATATTAGGGTCTACAATGACACTAACACCACTTCCTTCACTATATTGCTTCTTTTGGTTAAATTCAGATACTTTCATACATAACCTCCTGGTTTATCGATTTGATTAACGCTTTAGAAGACGCTTTAGTGGAACAATAAGAAGATTTTTTTCTTCTTCATTCATAGCCAATAACCAAATCGAACTGACAAATATTAAACTATAGACTAACCCACTGATTATGAAAATGATCGGTTGATCTAAATCAAAGAAGAGTACACTAAGGATTCCAAACATGACTGGAATCATGAGTGCTGGTATAAAACTTAGGATTTGCTTCCAGAAATAAATCATGTCAAGCTTTATCTTAACATGGTTATACCAGTTCATAATAACACCATTACCTATTATAATTGAAATCCCCGTTCCAATTGCAGCACCTATTCCACCATAGCGTTGAGCTAAAGGGATTGTAATCGCAAGATTAAAGATGGCAATAAAGAAATAGGTCCATGATCGAAACTGATGCATATTTTTAGCACGCTGTATTTCAATTCCTATGTTTTGAATGAGTGGTATGGTCACAGGAACCATAAGAATCAAAGCAATCAAATAAGAGTCTTTATAGTCACTTCCTGCCCACAAAGTAATAAAGGGTTGCCCAAAAAAGATAAACCCGGTAATAATGAGTGAAAGTATCATAAACTGCATACGACCAATGCGTGTAAAGATTTGATTAAGTTCAAAGTCACTATTTTCAGTCAAGACTAAGCGGTGAATGCGAGGAATGAATACATTTGAAATTGCCACAGAAAGAGATAAATAGTAGGTGTTAAGTTGGGCAGCTAAACCATAGATAGCTACTGAGATAGTCCCAAAGAAGCGACCTAGAATAAACTTATCTACGTTCCAGTTCACTTGATCAATGATTAGATTCACAAAGATAAAGGATGAGAATACACTCATTTCTTTCATGAGTGAGAAATCAAAGTGTTTAAAGGAAAACCTCATGTTTAGTATCTTTAGACAGTACCATGCATAAAGAAGTTCAATGATTAGGTTAAGCATTGTGGTTGTGACGACAAGTCCTATTGAACCATATCCTAGAAGCAAGATAGGTAAAATAACAAAAGGACTTAAGACAATACGAATGACTTCTATTAACTTTTGAAACACAAACCGCTCATTCGCCGTAATATGTGAAGTAAACACAATACTAGGAAATGAAATGGCTAAGTTAACAACCAAGATTAACATTAACACCTTAGCTGTTTCTATTTCACTAATACTAAGCTCAGATCCAAACACAAAAGATGTGTTTAAGGCTAAGATGCTCCCAGCAATGACTGCAACGACACCAATGAGTGAGAAGATAACTAAGAACATACCATTAAGTGTGGCAATTTTATCATGATCACTCACGACTTTATAGCGTGAATAGTAGCGCATGTATGCACTACCAAACCCAAAGTTAAGAACTCCAAGGTAAGCTACAGCGGATACCACTAGATTGTATAAACCATATTCGCTTTGACCAAGAAGTCGAAGCATAATTGGTGTATAAATTATGGATACAACATAACCTATACCCATTGAGATATAGGAAAGTAGTGCTCCTGATTTAAGTTGATTCTTAAACATTGGATTCACTCTCTTGGATATTTAAAGCTTCTTTTAAATAAGTTAAAGCAATCCCCTTTTGAATCTCAAGGATTTCTTTAGAGTGCGAAAAGTCTTGATCAAAGATATTATGAATTAAGTGAAGATTCTCAATCGTTCTAATATTGAAATTAAAGAGTTCTAGAAGGTTTTCTAAGCGTGTATACATTTGAGCATAGATTCCCTCTCCAACTCTTCTACTTACTAAGAATGGAACACTAAAGATAATGGAAAAGACGGTTCCATGAAATGAGTCAGTAAGGACTAAGGAAGCTGATTTAAAGTAGCTAATAAAGTCTTCAACCCCATGATGATAGGTCTCTTCAATGTCTTTATTAAAGATTTGAATGATTTCAAGATCGTGTTTTAAAGATAATTCTTTCGCTAAGTCCATAACATGATCTGGAACTTTGCCTAAGTAGTATAAAAGAATGTATTTTTTAGCAGTAACAGGACTTGATAGAATTGCCCACTCCTCTGCTGAGAGTAATAAAGTAGGATCAACTAAGACTGGAACTTCACGACCTGTTAAGTCTTTAATAAGTTTTGCACCTGAAGGTTCACGAACACTGCAATAAGCTAAGTCAATAAGCCAAGCTTGGTAATACTTTTGAAGTTTTGAAGGTATTACAGTTAAACCAAAACTTGGAGAATACGCAATTCTCTTTTCTTTTGGAGCAAAGGTACAAAAGAAAACTTCAAGCACATTATGTGGGTGTCCTGGATTCCATACTTGATCACTTCCAGTCACAAAATAGTCATACGCATTAAGTATTTGAACATCCTGAATGACATTGGTGTTTAGGAAGACTTCATTAAGGTGTTTGTGTGCGAAGGACTTGAAGTTTGAAGTTCTAGATTCAAGAAGTTGAGTATATGCGTCTTGAGGTTGTTTTTTTACTGATGAGAATCCTTTTAAAAGAATAGCCTTTGTGAGGCCAATTGGACCAAGTCTAAGAAGCTTTTGTGGAATGGATTCACTTCGAATAGACTCAATTCTTACTGAGTCTACTTTGAAGTCTAAAGACTCTAAAACATGCTTTAAAGCATAGTTTTGAAGTTTGTTTCCAAAGTTTCCATAATCATTGATTGTGATAATGCCAATTTTCTTAGTCATACTGCCCTCTTCTTTTCAAGGATGATTTGCTTGTAGATTCCTTCAAGTCTTAAGGTGTGTTCATTAAGTGTGTAAGTAAAGTTTTCTTTTAGAATGTTTTGGTGAAATTTTAAAAGAATGTTTGGGTTTTCAAGAATATGTGCTAAAGAGGATTTTAGTCCTTGGTTTAAGAGATCGTCTTGATAGATAAGCCCTATTTGCTCATGTTTAACAATGTCTTTAAATCCAACATTTGAAGACACTAGACTTGGTACCCCGTGACTGTAAGCTTCAAGACCAATAAATCCAAAGGTTTCTTTCCATTTACTTGGAATAATAAGCATATCTGTACTTTTAAAGATTTGATTTAAATCCTCAAGTTTATAAGATCCTTTAAATGAGTAGTGTTTTGAATCATAATCATTTAAATCTAGTTGAGAATAGTCACCATAGACACTTAGATGCCATGGTGTTGAGTGAGCTTTAAGTTCATTGAGTACTTTAACTAAGTCAATAAACCCTTTCTTCTTATCAAGATATCCCATATAGGCAAAAGATACTGTCTCTTTAGTTTGCTTATGAGTTTGAGTACGGTGATCTTGAATTTTGGCATGAGTAACAGCTTCCACAAAGTGGTTAACAGAGTTTAAGTCAAATAGTTGTCCATATGTTTCTTGGGCAACCGAACTATTGAAATGAATCATGTCAATTTGAGTGAGAAGTTTAATGTAGTGTTCTCTTAAGCTAACATAGTCTTGGGCTAGTGGTATTGGCTGTGTGGGTTGTAGAGAGTTTGATTTGCGAAGCAATTTCTTAAGAAAGCCTACTCTTTTTTGGATTAAGGGATGTTGGTACAAAGCGTAACTTCGTAAATAGAGTGGTGAGAATGTTTTATTACGTTTTGACGTTAAGAAATCATGATTTACAAAAGCATTGCATGTGACACACTTTGAACCTTCTTGATAATCAGTGCAGTGAGTGTCATTGTGATCAAAGAGTGTTACTTTAGGGCACAAACCATAATAATCATGAGATGTGAAAAGACATGAAATCTGTAGTTCCTTAGCAGCATGTATAAATGACTGAGGAAGTGCGATAAGAGAGTGAATGTGAATAAGATCAAAAGCATGTTCACTTAAAAAGTGAGTGTAGTTTTCTTCAAATGATTCTTGAAGTATCGTTTGTGGCTTACTTATCCCCTCTGTTGAGAATAATGAGCTATTAATGATTTGATAAACAGGAAGATTGTTGATTGTCTTATAGAAGGATATAGTAGACTCTTTAAGTTGAGAATCTGTTTGCCCTGGCATGAGCATAGTGACTTTGTGACCACTTGAAATCTGTGCTTGAGCAAGATCTTTAGCATAAATCATTAAACCACCAGCATGAAATGGAGGAAATCCTAAGAAATAATGAAGAATATTCATAGAACTACTCCTTTCAAGCCTATTAAAGACACATATAATTTTAACACTTTTAATGAAAGTAAGCGAAGTGAAGTTTTTTAGTCTTTTTTATAGAAAAAGAAGGAAAATTACCTTCTTTTTTAAAACGTTTGATTGTTAAAAGCAAATTCTAATAAGGTTAATCACTGACTTAATAAACCATCATGTCCACTATAAACTTGAGTCAAATCATTAACATGTTTCAACTTAATCTCATGGCTTACTTTAGAGAATTTTTTTAAGTAACCTACAACATCTTCTGTTTGGTTTGGTGAGAGATGTGTTCCTCTCGCAACAAAGAGTGAGCGAAGTATTGAAGGTAAGTCTTTAAGGTGAATAACTACAATATTTGGTTTGTTTACTACTATGTTTTGTAGCTTAGATTTATCACTGAAAACAACCAATGAAAGATATGGTATATGTTCGTATTGAGGAAAATGTTCTTTAAGCACCTTAATATGATGTTCATTTTGATTAATAGGATTCATGAACTGGTACTTGTTTATAGAGTTCAATGTTTGTGTCCAATAACCACGATCTTCACTTCCAAAGATCCAGCCACTATAGTGCTTTGATTCAAAAACATAGAATCCTGTTCGATGAACTAAAATTAAATCGATTTCAGTAGTAGTTCCATCTTGTTTTGGTAAGTAGACATTAGGAATTAACTTGAATTCTGAAGTCATGTTTCTTAATGTCTCAAACATTAAGTACTCTCCAACCATACCAGGATTATGATTGATTTCTTTTAAACTTAATCCTGTTAAATCCATGAATTCTTTTTGAATCTTAGTGTTTCTTTTTGGAAACTTCACATACTTATGAATTAAGAATATAACAAGTCCTATAAAAATAATGTTTTCCATAGTTCCCCCCTGAACTAAAATTAGTCTTTATTAAACAAATCTCGAGTGTAGACTTTATAGTTAAAAATAGTATGCTTCATTATTCTGTTTAATATTTCTCAATGATGTCTGCGATCCTCTTAGAAGCAAAACCATCACCATAAGGATTACTAGCTTGACTCATTTTGGAGTATTCATCTTCATTCTCTAAGAGCATTTTAAAGGTTGAATAAATAACTTCTTCATCTGTACCTACTAGTTTTAGTGTACCTGCTTGAATGCCTTCAGGACGCTCTGTGGTGTCTCTCATGACAAGAACAGGTTTACCTAAACTTGGAGCTTCTTCTTGTATTCCCCCACTATCAGTAAGAATTAAATAGGATTGTGCAAGAAAATTGTGAAAATCAAGAACTTCTAAAGGTTCAATGATTTTAATGCGATCTAAGTCACCAAATATCTCAGAGGCCGCTTCTCTTACAACTGGATTCATGTGTATAGGGTATATTGCCTTAATATCTGGTGTCTCATCAATAATTCTTTTTATTGCACGAAACATATTTTTCATAGGCTCACCAAGGTTTTCTCTACGATGAGCTGTGATCATGATCAAACGACTGTCTTTAGCCCATTCTAGGTGTTTATGGGTATAGTTAGATACAACAGTTGTCTTTAATGCATCAATTGCCGTATTGCCTGTTACATAAATTGAGTCTTCATTCTTTCCTTCTCTTATTAAGTTATCTCTAGACATATCAGTTGGAGCAAAATGATATTTTGCAATTAACCCTACTGCTTGTCGATTAAACTCTTCAGGGAATGGAGAATAGATGTTATTTGTTCTTAGTCCAGCTTCAACGTGTCCGACAGGTATTTGCAAGTAATAACATGCAAGTGATGTTACAAAGGTTGTAGAAGTATCTCCATGAACTAATACAACATCTGGTTTTACGTCTTCTAAAACACTTTTCATCTTGTCAAGAATGTTTATTGTGACATCAAACAAAGTTTGTTTAGACTTCATGATTGATAAATCATAATCAGGTTTAACATCAAATGCTGTTAAGACTTGATCTAACATTTCACGGTGTTGTCCTGTAACACAAACAATAGTGTTTAGTGTTGGTCTTGATTTCAATTCTTTTACAAGCGGACACATTTTAATAGCTTCAGGTCTTGTGCCAAAGACGATCATGATTTTCATAAAAAGTCCTCCTTTTTCGTACAGGCTACTAAGTGTTTATATATGAATTTGAATTTTTCTCGCTTTATAACATGTCCAATACAGATGAATCAGAAGTATTATCATTACATGAAAGTATTGTGATAATCAGTGAAAATATAGATTCAACCATAATTAAAGATAATTGGCAACAGTGGAAGTTTTGAGTTATCCTTACTTTTTAATCAATCAATGAGCCTAGCATCTTCATAGTTTTCAGTAGTTAAAACTTTTCGAAAAACTTCAATTATAAGACTTTCATTACTTCTTATTTCATCCAGTCTTGTAACAAGAAACTCTTTAATTTGCCTTTTTTCTGATAGCATCATCACAACCCTATTCCTTAAATGATGTTCAATTTCAAGAAGCGGGACACTCCATTTATTGTTATCATAGATATACTCTGCCATCCCTACTCCCTTTTGACTATAGGTTAGAATAATCGTTGGTATACCTTCACTAACTGCATTGATAGCACAATGCATACGAGCAGCAATTACGATATCACAATGTCTTAAAAACCGTTTTGTTTTTAAAAATCCATTATTATTACTAACAAGTGTTAGTCTATTTTTGTATTCTTCAGGAATCTCATCGAATATTTTCTTCAGGAATATCAAATCATTATCATTATCAGATAATGGGCTTATAACATGTGGTAATAGATAAAAATCAACATTTGGTATTTCTAGTAAATCAATAATTGATCTTTTTAGACTATTAAAAAATTCAATGTAGTCTTCACCTAAAGATTCTCTAACTGATAGTGGACTTAGATTTAGGGCTACTTTCACTTTGCCCGACACTTCCAATTTTTGTTGAATATTGTCAACAACAAAGAAAGCCGGATCAGGCAATAAAAATGCATTATCCTTAATACCATTATTTAACAGATAACTCATTGTGATCTGCTCTCTGCAAATAATCAAACTAACATCTTTAAAATGATTAAAATAATAGTTAGCAATTTTCTCTTTATTCCCAAACGGACCAATTGACGCACCCCAAATTATCAATGGTTTTCTCTTAACAATCTCTTTACCAAACTCAACAAGCAAGTTGTGTCTTGGTTCTCTTCCGATTTCTATAAGATGTTTTGGAATAGTATAAATATCTCCCCCCACTGAGAAAACCATATCACATTCGTCAGCAACTCTAGTTGCGTCCCAAATTTGCACTTGATATTCAAAGTTCAATACTCGCAAAAGTTTATTAAACAGTCTTCTCGCGAACACAAACTTCTTAAGTGGAACACTCATACAAGAAATGTTTAAGTCTTCGACAACTTTCCTATCTTGATTAGGTAGAAAAGTGTAGAGTATGATTTCACTATTTGGCCAACTAAGCTTAATTAATTTATACGTTCCTCTTACTATAGCTTCTGTTCCATAATTATACAAACCGTAAATTCCAAATAAACCGATTTTTTTCTTATCTTTCATTCTTCTCCTCCCAATAAATCTTATTAACAATTTTCTCCGCAAAAAAAACGGTTGATAGTCTTTCATCCAACTTGAATGTAAAATCCATTGTCAATGATCTTGCCATATTTATTGCTTTTCGTATTGATTCTATATTATTATCGCATGTAATATATCGATTAAATGAATCAAAATATTCCCTTAAAACACTTTTGTTAGGTCCATCGAGTATTATAATAATCGGTTTGTTATAACCCGCACAATAGTATATTTTACCAGGAATTTGTGTACCATTTTTGTTGCACAAGCAAACTAGAATATCGGCATTTTCTTCGAATCTTTTAATCTCCTCATAGTTCTTATGATTGTATATGCTTATGTTACTTGTGCCAATCAATTTTAAATCTGTGTTTCCACATATTTCAAGTTTATATTTTGAATCTAGAAAAGAATTATATAGCGGAATAATGTCTCTTATAGAAGAGAAATACGCGCCATAATAACCAATTACTACCTCACCATTCGTTTCATTATGTCTTTCTTTGGATTTAGTTCCGTAATGTAAGGTAGCTTGTGAAGCATAATCCATTTTAGAAGAATGCATTGTAAACGTTTTTTTTTGCTGTTCAAGTGTTGTTGGTGAAGCGTATACAATTCTATCAGCTTTCTTGAGCAGTCTGTTTTCACCATACTTTACAAGAGAATCCCGCCAATCTTTTTTTCTAGTAACATCATGAAACATTGGATCACCCCAATATTGAATCCATTTAAATCGATAGTTTTTAGAGCTCTTTTTGATTTTATCAACTATCAAATGTGATGATTTCGGATCAGAAGAAGAAATAATACAATCATAAATAGAAAAATCAATACTTAATCTTTTCAAGTTCTTAATATTTGATTTCTGCGCATCAAAAATAAAAAAATTCTCTACAAAACATTTCACTGTGCTCCGTATAATCTTATACAAGAAGGGTTTTAATATAGAATCATTTGTATTAGATATCTTTTTCGTCATAAACATGCTGTATTTATTATCAAGATCTAAATGATAAATTTCGTTTATTGTTTTATTAAAATCCGTTGCATCATCATAACTTATTGATTGAGGATTCGGTCTGCATGTTAATAAATCTACAACATGGCCTAATCTTATTAAACCTTCAATAACTCCTTTATTTTGCATAGTTGCTGAAGTGTTAGTTTCAAGTGGAAACATGGTAACAAATAAAATTCTCATGATTTGCTCCTTTGATCTTTATTAACCATATATAAATCCGCCCATAACTATTACAATCAGAAATATAGTGGATTTAAAAATAATAGCCTTGCTAAATCTTACCTTGTAAAAACTAAAAAAAAGTGCAGAAAAGAGTATATACAGCACTCCTCTAAATCTTAACTCTGATGATCCAGAGTATGCTAGCGAATAAACCATAACGAAACTAATTAGATTCCAAAACATATACTTGCTAAAATCTGAATATTTAGATTGATACTTTTTGTCAAAAATTATCGCTAACATAAACGAAAGTTGAATCCACCAGATAACACTTCCAAAAAATGACATGATATTCCCAATTTGTGTATAATACAGAAAATAATCCGACCCTTGAATTGATCTTATTGGTCCTGGACCAATAAATAGTCTTGGTATGGCAGTAAATCTGTTGAAGAATGATGCATTCATGAAATTGTTGATTACAATCGGTATCCAAATAAGTGTCGAACTTATAATCCTATTAAAATTATTCGATAAAAAAGAAATAACTAGTGCAAGACTGAAAATTATTAATATCCATATCAAACGCTTAAACCATGATTTATTTTTATGATTAATAAGCAAAAAAAGCACAAAAAATGAAGAAATAAAACCCCACGGTCTAACACCATACAAAACGAACATCATAAATATTGAAAAAAGAGCAAAAAGAAGAACTACAATTGTAGATTTTTTATTATATATCATTAGAAAAATGTAAATCAAAATAACAACCAAAAAGAGATAAGTTGCATCTTTTAAGTTTCTCATAAGTGAATACAAAATCAATGGATTAAAGAGTGTAATGTTTAAGAAAATTCTTATGTTCCGTGAGATCTCAGAAATAGTTGCAGAATAAGACTTGTTAGTCATCGCCTTATATATACCCACCGCACACATCAAAATAGTTAAATTTAACAGTAGAATATTAAATATATTGTTCCAACCAACCCATATATTTGGTGAAGTTATCTGAATAAAGTAACTTAGCCAAATATAAACATCATTATATGCAGAGAAAAAATAACCAGATATGTAAGATAATGTATGCTCCCAATAAACTTCTGCATCACTAAAATATACTTGTCTTCCCATGTTAGATAATTCTAATCTATATAATATAAGAAAAAAAGATTGAAAAAGTAATCCATATAAGTATCGCTGAATAACGATTTTTCTTAACTCTTTTGATTCAATCTGGTGAATTATCACAAAAGAGGATGCAAATAGTATTAAAATAATTAACATATAACACCTCTCAATACCCTATTAAGGTTAAATAACTTCTTTCACTAACACAATAACTCTTGATAATTACTTTCTGAAATACTGATGAGGGATCAAGTTAAATATTCAAAAATGTTAAGTGATACTCAATCAACGAATTGATTATATATTGCAATCAATCTTTTTTCCATTTCGCTCCACGAAAAATCAGTGTAGTATTTTTTTATTCTATCTTCTGATTTTCTCCAATAATCGATGTTCTCATAAATTTCTGTAAATGCCTGTTTGAGGCTAGAATACTCATAATCAATTACAAACCCTATTTGCTCCTTATTTACAAAATCAGCTTTTCCAGTACCACTTATCATTATTAAAGGTTTACCTAGCATTAGTGCTTCATAAAACTTATTTGGTGCTGCAAACTTATGATTTCTGATCTTTGGATCATATATTGCAGTTATGATATCACACATTCTTTCAAGTTCAAGCGTCTTTCCATATGGGATTCTGCCATAGAAGAAAATATTATTGCAAGCTCTGGCAACATTGATTAAATAATCTTCTAGTCTCCCAAACCCTGCAATATGTAATTCGAAAAACTCGCAACTTTGAACAATCTTAACAATCTCCTTTATCATTCTACCTTCATCTAGAATTCCAACATATACAATTTTTAACTTGTTTGATTTCTGATAGTTTGAATTCGTTTGATTAGAATTAATTTCTGGTGGCGAGTTATGAATTATATGGAATCTTCTTCTTCCTGGATTTTTAACTTGTCTTATTCTCTCTTCAGAGCAAAGTATAACCGCATCTGAATATTTGATTATTCTGGAATCAAAAAATTCTATAAATGGCTTTATCATAATTGGAATCTTGAATGAATCAACGTAGTAATCAAATATATCATATACTATTTTTTTATTGTGTAATTTCGCAAAAATTATAGAAGTAAAAGAAGTATCAAAATCACAGGCATGTATTACATCAAAAGAACTTATGTTTTTCTTTAGCCAGTGATATATATTAAGCTGAAACATAATTAGTGGAAGTAGATTTCTCTTAAACCCTCCTCCAAATGTGGCAGGAATACCAATCCTGAAAATTTCTACTTCGCCATTTTCAAGATTTAAAGTCTTCGTTTGCAGGGAATATTTTGAGTCTCTATCCCAAGCGAGTACTTTTACAGAATGCCCTACTTTTAATAAAGCATTAACTTCTTTTTCTACTCTTGAATCAGGATCTACTGGATTCGATCTAAGGAAAATTACATTCACATTGAATACCTACTTTCTAAAAATAATCCTAAAAAATTTATATCTTTGTGTACAATTTCCTCATTATCTCATTTACTATTTGCTTGTCGTACTTAGCAACCTCTTTAATATTTTGAATGCTCATACTTAACCTGAGTTTATCATCCGAAATAATCTTTTCAATACTTTTAGCAAAACTGATATAGTCTTTACTTCCATGTAAAAATCCTCCAATACCATCTTTGATTAAATCTGTATTACCTCTGATTTTTGACGCAACAATCGGTAATCCAGCAGCCATGGCTTCCATAACTGAAACAGGTAGTCCTTCTTGAAATGATGGAAATAGAAATATATCTGAAGAATAGCAGATTTCTGGAATATCATTTCTAAACCCTAAAAACTGAACTTTACTTTCAATCCCCAAATATTTCGCATATCTTCTTAGATTCTTCTCCATCTTTCCTTTACCACAGATTAAAAATACGAATTTCTTACTACTTAACTTAGAAATTGCCTTAAGAGAGGTTACATAGTTTTTTCTTTTTATCAACTCACCAACTGATAAAATAGTTATTGCATCTTTGGGTATATGTAATTCATTACGTTTAGCATCTCTATCAAATCCTGTAAAATCAAATCTCTTCAAATCAATACCAATACCTGGAACAAGAATTGAATTCTTTGCATATAAAGTTCTAGATATTTCGAAATCTTCTTTATTGATTGTAACAATTGTTTCTGTATATTTTGATAGATATTTCTCTATATTATAATAGATGAGCCTGTTTAGTAGTGGTGCTTTTTTATAAAAGTGAAACCCATGAGCAGTATAGATCACCTTTTTTACTCCTGATGATTTTGCAACAAGTCTTGCCAAAACGCTTCCCATAGGAGAATGACAATGTATTGCATTGAAATGATTGTTCTTCACTATATTCTTTAATTGATAGTAAGCTTTTATATTTGTCAACGAAAAAGGAGATCTTTGAATATCAAAATGATGTTTTACAATTTTAAAACTTTGTAATCTATCATTATCATCTTTGAAGTTAGCTGCACAATGCACTTCAAAATCTAATGATTTTAAAACATCAATATTTCCCTTTTCAAATAGATAGAATTGCCTACTAACAGTAGATACAATAAGTATTTTCTTCATTTGCTCTCCTCATGAAATTGATTCATTATTTTCTATGTAGATGATAGATGCTGGTGGTACTCATATATTTGAATCTCATAGCAAAATAGAACTGAATTGCAGAGATATTATTAACTTGTGTTCCAACTTTAATCTTTCTAGTTCCTACATCTATTACATATGATTCCATTCTATTTACTAACGTTCTTCCAACTCTTTGCCCTTGATACCTCTCATCAACAGCAATAAGTTCAATAACACTTGTATCCTCATGAATAGAGAACAAAATGTAACCAATTATATTTCCTTCTTTTTCAGCAATAGCAAAGTACTTGTTATCTTTACTAAAAGCACTTTCTGTCCAATGAACATAAATATTCTTAGCTTTTTGATGTGGTAACTTGGGATCGTTGAAAAACCTGGAATGATTAAATGTCCCTCTTGCAATTTCAAGAATTCTTTCATTCCTAGCTAAGTTGTTAACAACATATGTATTTTCAAGCACATTTTTTGGTTTATCGACTAAAAACTTTATGAGTTGAATATTAACATCAGTTAAGAATGAGTTAGTCATATTTCCAATCCAATAATTATTTTCCTTTAAATTATCATTGTTTGCTATTGTAACAAAGTCATAGTTCTTACAGAACTCAATTATTTCTTCTTGACCTCTCATTTCTACTACACCCCTTAGATTTACTTTAGCAGAACTTAGACCAAAGTAAGCTGTGTCCCACTCTAGTGGTATTAACTCGTAATTTTTACTAGACATTAGCTTCATCACCATTCCTGTATTTTACTTCTATTCAATGTAAACATCTTTTCTTCTTAAAACTCTTTCAATTGTTTTTAATATAACTTTTATATCCATTAAAAATGTTAGATGATCAATATAGAGCAAATCATTCTTAATTCTATCTTTCCAAGGAATAGTATTACGAAAATAAGCTTGGTTATATCCAGTAATACCTGGTCTAACATTTAGCTTGTTCATTTCATGACTATCATATTGTTTAATATGTTCTGGTAGATCTGGTCGTGGACCAACCAAACTCATATCTCCTATGAGAACATTCAGTAATTGTGGTAATTCATCAATACTAGTTGTTCTTAAAAATCTTCCTATTTTAGTTAGTCTAGGATCATTTTCAGAATTGAATGTTGAACCATCATCATTTCGAATATCTGGTGCATTCATTTTCATTGTTCTGAACTTAAACATCTTAAATACTTTCCCATTCAAACCGAGTCTTTGTGCATTATAAAAGATTGAACCTTTATCCTCGCTATAAATCAATATTCCTACAATCAATACAATGATTAAAATAAATGGCATAATCACTAATGCAACAGTAATATCCATTATTCTTTTGAAGTACTTTTTATACATTTTTTTGCATCTCCATTACATTAATGAAAGAATAGATTCACACACGTTTCTTATATCATCATTACTTAATAGAGTATGTAGTGGAAGTGTTATTTCATTCTTATACATGTTATAAGCATTAGGATAATCTTTAATATTGAACCCTAAATTCTTGTAAGCTGTGAACATCGGAAGTGGTTTATAATGAACATTAGTAGCAACTCCAAGTTCAGCCATTAATGTTATTATCTCATTACGTCTTGTTTCACTTATGCCTTCAATTCTAAGAAAATATAAATGACCTGAAGAAGCAAAATCACCACCATAATGATCAAGTGTGTGAAATCCTGGTTTCTTGAAGTAGCTATCATATAATTCAATCATTTCTTTGCGACGTTCCAATAATTTATCATATCTTGACAACTGAACTAACCCAACAGCCGCAAGAATATCTGTCATATTGCATTTATAAGCTGGATAAATAATGTCATATTCCCAAGCACCTTTTTGACTCTTGGATAAGGCATCTTTTGATTGACCATGCAAACTATACAACATAAACTCTTTATATATCTCTTCATCATTAAGACCTAAATCATTTCTCCAAACTACTGCCCCACCTTCTGCAGTGGTTAAGTTTTTAACTGCATGAAATGAAAAGCAAGTAAAGTCTGCAACTTGGCCACAGTTCTTGCCCTTTTGAGTTGCTCCAAAAGCATGTGCAGCATCAGACATAATAATGACTCTATTAAATAATGCTTGTAATGTATTATTCACTTTAAAGAGATTTTTCTTTTCATCTACAATTCTGTAAAGTGCTTCATAATCACACATCTTCCCTGCTAAATCTACAGGGATAATCATTTTAGTTCTTTCATTAATAGCATCACTTAACTTATTTATATCCATCTCATAGGAATCAACAGCTGTATCTACTAAAACTATTTTTGCTCCTACATGCTCAATAATTGACGCTGAGGCTGTATAAGTATAGGCAGATGTAATAACTTCATCACCTGGACCTATTCCTAATATTCTTAAAGTTAATTCCATTGCTGCAGTAGCTGAATTCAAACAGGCTGCTTTGTTTACACCAACATACTCTGCAATTTCTTTTTCAAATCGCTTAGTACGAGGACCCGTGGTAATCCAACCTGATCTTAATGCTTGTGAAACTTCAAGAATCTCTTCCTCAGTTATATCCGGAGGAGAAAATGATATGTTATATTTTGTCATGTTTTACCCTAACTTTGCCAACACTGTGAATAATACCGGTATCATCTCTAGTGACATTTTTTGAATTAATTGTTTCCTTGCTTCTTCTGAACTTATATTTTTTGCATCAATTACTTGCATCTCAATAATTTGAATAATTTTTGAATATATCAAACTCATTTCTCCGGGGAATACTTCTTCAATAATGTCATATAATAACTCTGTTTTTATAATAACAACTTCCCTGTTTCTTTTATAATTAATGTACCCGCCAAATTTCTTAGCATACACCTCAAGTCTTTGTTTTATTAAATTATTCTCTATAACAAAAGATACTTCGTGTAAATTAACATCATATTCAACTTTTATCTTACTAGCTGATAATTGCTGAAACAATATCTTAATTATTGAATCTTGATTTTGACTAAAGTACTTCTGAAATACATTTGCTCTAATCGAGTTTACTTTAGAATGATTGACTCTTAGCATTGAGGCAATTTCATCATTTGAAAAGTCAAACAAGAAATTAATCTTCGAAGCTTTATAAAGTGAAAAAATTAAAAGTGCTTCGATATCAGTTTTATTCATTGATCCAAAAGGATACTTGTTTAATTCACTAAGGTATGTGTCAACAAACAGTACTTTTTCTTCTTCATCATTTAATAGTTGTATTATCGAATTTAACATTTAGTTTTCTCCATTCTTAAAACTATATATACAGCTTCGCCCACAGACATGACTTCATGCAGTTTACTGTGGGTGATCCAACACGCCTTAAGATGCTCCAGGCAACCATTAAGGGGATGTGTTGTGTTTGTTTAGGTAAGTCTTGAAAGTATCTCAAGACTTACATTTACTTCTTTGATTTCATTAAAGAGTGTGACTTGTAGTCGTGCTTGTTTCTTATGTCTGTTAATATGCATAATCTTAGATTCAAGACCAATAAGTGGACCTGAAGTAATAATGATTTGATCACCTTCGATAAACCCAACGGACGTTTCAAACTGTCCTTTGTTTTTAAAGAATGGTTGTAGTGTTTTAATCTCTTCACTACTTAATGCATCGAGTTCTGATTCTTTATAAGATAAGATTTTAATAAAGCCTGTTAAGTTATATAAGTATTGCTGTGCATAGGCTTTAAAGGCTTGTGGGTTTAAATCTGAGCGAACAAACACATAGTTTGGAAACAAGATTTTTTCTTGTTTAATGATGGTTGCTTTTCTTTTAAAGAGCTTAATGATTACCGGTACGATAGCTTCATGAAACGTATACTTGTTAATGTACTCTTTAATTCGTTGCTCATTCTTTCCTAAGACAAACAGGACATAAATATTCATAGTGTATTCTCCTTGTGATTGAAGGTAGGAATCATCTTTTTCATTACTTCAATGAGTTCATGCTTTGTTACTTTAGCTTCGACAAGTCCCTCTAGGGTTTTAACATACCCATGGACAGTAGAAGGTCTAAGTTCAAGTGGTCGAGCCACAAAGATGAGTTCATTGGAAGTTTGTTTGAGTCCTTCATCAGAGAGAAGTAATTCTTCGAAGAGTTTTTCTCCAGGTCTTAAACCTGTGTATTCAATACCAATGTCTTCTTCTTTATACCCTGCAAGACGAATCATGTTTTTGGCTAAATCAACAATCTTAACTGGTTCTCCCATATCTAAGACAAAGATTTCACCACCTTCTCCATAAGAACTAGCTTGAAGGACAAGTGAGACTGCTTCAGGAATTGACATAAAGTAGCGAATCATATCAGGATGGGTTACTGTTAGTGGTCCTCCTGCTTCGATTTGTTTAGTAAATAGTGGAATAACTGAACCATTCGATCCAAGGACATTTCCAAATCTTACTGAAACTATTTTTGTCTTCGTATTTAACCCCATGGTTTGAGCCATCATTTCCACAAGACGTTTAGATGCTCCCATGATATTAGTTGGGTTTACAGCTTTATCAGTAGAGATAGACACCACAAGTGGTACTTCACCACTAATCGCTGCACAGAAGAGTTTATAGGTTCCTAGGACATTGTTTTTAATAGCTTCAAGATAAGCTGTCTCCATTAATGGGACATGCTTATGCGCTGCCGCATGAAAGATAACGTCGACTTTATAGTTTTTAATCAATGCAAACATATTTTCTTTATCACGAATACTCGCAATAAGTGGAATAAATGGTGCGGTTTCTTTACTTTGTCTTTCTAGTATTTTAAGAGCTTGTTCAAGGGAGTACAGATCATTTTCATTAATGTCTGCCCCAATAATTAGTTTTGGTTTTAAGAGTGCAATTTGACGTACTAACTCAGATCCAATAGAACCTGCTGCACCTGTAACAAGCACTACCTTATCACTCACAACTGAAGCAATAAGATCATTATTTAACTTCACTTCATTTCTTCCTAAGACATCATTAATGGATACCTTACCAAAGGTTTTCATAATATCACCTTTAGTAATCATGGCTTTAGATCCGTGTAAGGTAAAGACCTCTACCCCACAAGAGAATGATCTTTGGATTACTTTTCTTTGAACACTTAATGGTGCACTTGGTATAGCCACAATGATTAAATCAATACGTTGTCTAGCCGCAACACTACACAATTCATTTTGTCCTCCTAAGACAGGAATCCCTGAAATAATAGAGTGTTGCTTATAACAGTTATCGTCCATAAATCCTACAACTTTATAAGGATATGCAACATTATGCTGTATTTCCTTAAGCATCATTTGTCCTGCTTCACCTGCCCCATAAATGAGAGCACGCTTAAGTTCTTTCTTAGAACCGACCTGATTTAGCGCAAAACGATATGAGCGATAAGAGAACCTTGCAAAGTTTAATGAAGTGATAATAAGAAGCATTGCGATAATGTGAACACCATTAGGAATGTTGTAGTCATGAATTACAACTCCAATTCCAAACATTTCTAATACTGCATTCCCACTATCTATCGCCCCTTGCACATACCAAATTTGATTAAATAACCATAAGGCAAGTGCACTACTCACACTCGCGAAGGAAACAAGTAAAGCTTCATATAGACTACTGGTTGACCATAGTGATTTGTGAAGATTAAGCGAAATGAAGATTAGACCATAGATAAGTATGATTCTAGGAATAAGAAAAGCCACTTTAATAACTTGGATTATCGCTTCTGTTCCAAAATCAAAGCGAATAAACGTCCCTAAAACATACATCGTTACGATGAGTGTTAAGTCTAATCCAAATAGATAAAGCGACCTGTATTTCCTCATATATTTCCCCCTGTATTCAAAACTTAATCGACGTATCTAATTTCACCAAGCACAGGCACATTAAGTAGAGCTTCTACTTGTTCACGTCCTGCAATGGTTCTATCGAACATCGTAATCATAAAGATAATCCCAACTGATATCATGCCACCTAACACAAGACCAATGAGTGTATTCAATATAACGTTTGGACCAACCTTATTATAATTAGGTTCAGCCTGATCAATTACATATAAGTTTTCAATTTCTATAATTTCATAGACTTCCGCAATAAACGCATTGACAACTTGATTTGTGATAGCGGAAGCGTCAGTAGGACTGGTTGTTGTCGTTGAGAATCTTATAATCTCAGTATCACGTACTGCACTCACAGAAATGGCATTTCGTATTGAACTCGCGTCATAGCCACTCACATTCACGCTTCTTAAGACTGCATTAGAGCGAGCAATCTCAGCATACGTATTGGCTAGGCGTGCATTAACTGCAAGTTCACCGGTACTAATTTGATCATCTTTAACTCGAGGTCGTATATAGACCGTACTTGAAGCACTGTATGTGGGTTGTAAGATGAATGATGAAACACTAAAAGCAATTACTCCACCTACCAATGTCACAATGACAATTAGCCAAATATAGCGAAGTAAAAGTTGTAATAATTCGATGATACTAATTTCATCACTTGAATCTTGTGATATCTTAAAGGACTGTTCGCTCAAAATAAATTCCCCCTCATTTGTGAATCTTAATGAAGTATAACGTGCTTAATTAAGGTGTTCAATATATAATTGTGAAAAAATGTAGGTTAATCGGTTAACCAAATGTGAATTTTTACACAGTATTAACATAGTTCCCCCTCTATATCACATTAAGTGAAATAAATTGGACATTAAAAGATTATTTCGCATTTTTCAGTTTGAAGTTTGTAGAAAGTTGTGTTTAAATGAGTATGTACTAACAGGGGGAATATATGAGTCCAAAGAAATTAGCAACATTACAACTTAAGAAATCAGAATATGGGTATTATAGTGATCCAGGTGAAGACTTTAGAATGCTTCGCAATAATATTGAGTTTTCTTCAATCGGAGCGGATATTAAATCAATTACGGTGACATCCGGTTCTCCTTTTGAAGGAAAGTCTACGACCACTGCAAATCTAGCAGTTACCATGGCCAACACGTATAAAAAAGTACTCCTTGTGGACACTGATATTCGTGTGCCTGATTTACATGAAAAATTTCGTATTGAAAACACAATCGGTCTTACCGATGCGTTGTTTGCAATGAAAAACAAAGACAGCTTTGATATGACTAAATACATTCAAAAACTTAAACATCCTAACATTACCAATGAGCTCTTCATTATTACTGCAGGCCATCCTGTCCCTAATTCAGATATGATCTTTCACTCAGACGTCTTTAAAGAGTTTATGGATATCCTTAAAGAAAACTTTGACATGATTATTTGTGATACAGCACCCATCTTACTTGTAGCTGATGCAATTCCTGTATCTCATCAAACTGATGCTACACTGTTTTGTGTTGCAAACAAGATCACAAAGAAAGATGCAGCTAAGAAAGCCATGACTTTACTCAAACGTAGCAACGTTAATGTCATTGGTTCAATCATAACTATGATTAAAGATAAAGATGTGCAGTATTCAAGTGAATACTACTCACAAAATCAATACAATAAGATAAGAAAAGATATTGATCGCAATTCTTAAGAAATAATGAGTACCGCAAGGTACTCATTGTTGTTTATATTGGATGAAAATAATTTTGTATCTATTTCCTTGATTTATTTTAAATTTTATGATCATCTCAAATCAATATGAATTTCTTTACCTAGCCCTTTCGCAACCTTATCTAAGAACTCTAATGAAGGATTATAGAATCCACTCTCAAGTCGAGATATGTTTGATTTGCTTGTTCCAACACGATGAGCGAGTTCACTTTGAGTTATTTTTAATTGCTTACGTATTTCGATAATCTGAGATATCACTTGATATCTCGCATTAAGTTTCTCATATTCAAGGCTTACGTCTTCATTTTGAAGTAAACGCTCTTTAACCTCTTTAAAAGAAACACTAACTGCTTTCTTTGTGGTGCTCGAATTAGTCATGACTGATTCTCCTTTCATAATCTTGTTTGTATGCAACTGCCCTTTTTAGTTCTTGAACTGGAATTTTCTGTGATTTCTTAATAAATCCATGGAGTAAAACAAATGATTTGCTTTTACTAATAAAGAAGAAAACACGAGATATATCCGAGGAAAACTTGATTCTTAACTCATATAAACCTTTATGCTCATTACTCTTTATTGCTTTTACGTGTGGTTCTTTTAAACCTAAACCAAACTCCTCGAGTAATTCAAATTCTCTTATATGTTTTGCTTTAAGTTTGGGTGATAATGATTTCAAATAGATTTCTACAGGAACTTCTCCATTTTCTTTTTGGTAAAACGCAATTTGAAACATTAATACTTTCCCCTTCCTCACAAATATGTTATCAAATACGATAACTTTTATCAAGAAAATTTATACTTTATACTTCGTGGAATGCGTTAGATTTCCTAAATATTGACAAAATTTGCATCTAAATACTAGTTACTGACAGTCATTACCATGATTAAAGACAAAGATGTACAATATTCAAGTGAATACTACTCGCAAAACCTATACAATAAGATAAGAAAAGATATTGATCGTAATTCTTAAACACAATGAGTACCGCAAGGTACTCATTTGCTTTGACACTCAAATAACTTTCATTCATAATCAAGACATGAGAAGTTATGACACACAATTTTTAAACATTATGAAGCTATTGATGGCATTTTTTGTCATGGTTGTTCACTTCTCCCCTTTTAAAACCATTGATCCTCTACTTCATTTTATTAGTATCCATGGCTTTACAAGAATTGCTGTCCCTTTCTTTATCCTAAGTAGTGGATATTTAATTAGTGAACATGGCAAGATATCTGAACTACGACTTTCTAAAACACTAAGAAAACTCGCAAAACTTTATGTGTTTTGGACATTACTTTACTCACCACTCATTATTGCTCAAGTTGTGTATTCACCAGACACGATCCCTTGGTGGATTAACTTAACACGAAATGTATTCTTTGAGGGATCATTTATTCATTTATGGTACTTAATTGCAACTATTATTGGTCTATTGATTGTTACCAAGCTTATGACATTAATGAATATGAAGTTTGTGGTTTTAGTTGTCCTTCTTTTATTTATCCTTGGAGTGCTTGGTGATAGTTATTATAGGTTGTCAATGACAGTTCCAATATTAAGTTCATTTAAATCAGTATTATTTCAGTTCATAAGAACGACACGTAATGGAGTGTTTTTTGCTCCAATATTTTTGGTGGGTGGAATGCTCATTAAACAATACCAACCTACCTTTAAGAAAACTACTTTATCGATAGTCTTAGTAGCTTTTATTATTATCTCTCTTGTTGAAATACTACTTCTGCGAAATGCTGGTTGGGCAAAAGACTACAATATGACCTTTACTATCCTTCCCCTTTCAATCATTACTTTCTTACTAACACTGCATATCCATGTATCCTTTGATACACAACGCTATAAAGAAGTAGCTACAACACTTTTCTACATTCATATTGGTGTGTACGTGTTTATTCAGTATGTCCTCACATCAGGGGATGTGACTAAGTTTAGAAACTATGGCTTCCTTGATTTTATCTTAACGCTCATACTATCTTTGTTACTCACATTCATTATTCATCGATTCAAACATATCCCTTGGGTTAGAGATTACTTTATGTAAAAGAAATGGCCACACCTAAGTGTGGCCAATGCTTTATTCTGGAATTTTTCTTAAATCTTTCATCAATTGAATATAGGATTCAAGTTGTTCTGCACTATGTGCAATGACATTGTATTGACGGGTTGGATCTTGTGGCATTGGTGCCCAAGCAGGATCTCCAGACAAGACATGTGAATCAAGTGTCCAACTTGTAGAACTGGATAAATGAATATCAAGAAGTTGTGTTATCTTAGCAGAATTAATATCTGTTTGAACAAATCGACGTGTCGTGTTAATAACACTTTGAATCTTACTAAACTGACTCGGAGATGTCATTTTCTTAAATACACCTTTAATGATTTCTTGTTGGTGAAGACCACGTGTAAAGTCTCCTCCTGGAAGTTCTTTACGAGCACGTGCAAAGCTTAATGCCATCTCAGTATTCATGGAGTTATCTCCCTTAACATAAGTAAATCCATTAGCCTTGAAATTATAATGAGAATAAACATCCACAGGTCCAATAATATCAAAGATTGAAATAAAGGATGAGAAGTTTAAACGTACATAGTAGTCAATTGGAATATCTAGATAGTTTTCAATGGTAGAAATTGAACATTCAATACCACGTACTGCCGCATGGGCTAGTTTATCTTTAACATTATTCAAACATGTTGTAGGGACATGGGTATCACGAGGAATACTTACTAAAGAAATCGTACGTGTATCAGGATTGACAATCGCAAGCTGATTGACATCACTGCGAGAGCGCCATCCTAGTGCTCCTAAATGATCAATACCTGAGATATAGATTACAATCGCATTGGATTCAAAATCATCCACGATTGGTTCACGTGGGACAACCACTGTCTCCTTCTTAAACGTATAAATCACTGCAGTTCTATTTAAGAAATTACTGAGATCTTCTTCTTCTAAAAAGGCAAGGTTTGCATCATCCAGTAGGATTGCTTGTACATCCTTATTATCAAGTGCTTCCATAAGATTTTGATCATAGTCTTCAAGTTCTGGTTTAACTATAAATCCTAATTCATTCTCAACATGAATTCGAAAGTTTTCCATCATATCTGTTTGAATATCTAAACTCACACCTAAAGTGACATCTTTTGTAAACTCAAGTTCACTATTTTCCTTAAGGACATAGACTGAAAGTTGGGTTGTTTCAACTTGAATTGGATTTAGTATTTCTTCAAAACTGCGATATACCCAACCATTTAAAATTGTGGCAATCAACGATAGCACAAGCACAACAATATGGATTCGGTATACACGCTCTCTGCGTGAAAAAATCTTGAATAGCCATGCAGCCACAAGAAAAGATACCACGATTAATATCCATTTAAGCATCGTGAAGATAATTGGATTAATCCATACACTAAGGATAAACACCCCTAGGATTACTGCGGTTATTGTTAAATAGGTCAATTTTTTCATGTTGATATTATACCATGTCCTTAATTTATTAAAAGAGTCGAAATCATTTCACACCGTAAACCCAATATTCATCGAGTGTGAAGTCGTTTTCACGAAGATAAGAAGCTAATTCAACCCCAACATAACGCCAATGCCAAGGTTCATGAATGTAACCACTAAGACGTGATTCTCCTTTTTGGTAACGCTCAATGAATCCATATTTGTGAGCATTCTCCCTCAACCACTCATAGGAGGCAGATGATCCAAACTGATTCATTGCGAAACCACGAATGCGAAGATCAATTGCTAAACCACTTTGATGTTCTGAATGTCCTGGTTGTGCACTATAACGATTGGCATTATCAAATCCATAATCATTCATGTAGCGCTCAAAGACAACACGCTGAGTGTTGTAGGAGCGATATCCACTCACACTCTCAATAATTTCTTTAGTTTCAGACTCCATCACTTTCTTTAAAGCTACAAGTGCAAACGCTGCTTCTTGACGCATTAAATGAACTCCTAGTGTTTCATCAAGGGATGATAAGGCAATTAAGTCATAAGGAACATACTCAGGATCTAAGCACATAACACGATTGACGATGACTGTAATGTCATGTGGATTCTCAATGATTTCAATCAAAGGAAAATGGCTATTATCTGGATTAGAAAAAGGGCTACGATCAAGAAGCATGTTTTCTTTACGAGTTTGTTGAATTTGAATGTCACTTGCGTGGTGATGCCAAAGATTTACTTCTTCAAGATTAATCATAAATGATTCTTGAGAAGGAAGCGACCACCCAAACATTGCAATCAGAAGCAGGAATGTATTCATACTTACAGTATACACCTTTATCAAGACTTCCTACGAAATACTCACATTGATGACACTAACTACCCGAAACATGAAAAAACTGTAACCTTTTGGATTACAGTTTTATTTTTTCATTATAATATCCACATTCACACACATGATGTGGAAGTTTGTATTCTCCACAAGATGGGCATTTCACCATGGTCACGGTAGGTAGTTTATAATGTGTACGACGTTTTGCTTTACGCGTTTTGGATCCTCTTCTTTGTTGGACAGCCATAGTTTCACCTCCATCTATTCGGGCTTGTAGTCTTTAAGAATTGCTAAACGTGGGTCTAGCGGTTTTTCTAAGGTGGATTCATCCACCACAATCTCCCATCCATCTCCTGAAGGTAATGACGTTAAATCATCCTTCACGACGCTGAGCGGTGCAGACAGAATAATAACATCTTCCAACCACTTTGTCAAATCAATATTGTGACCTTTCACAAATTGATCGTCGCTTTCCCCATCTGCTTTAAACAGATTGAATTCTTCAAAAGCTTCGATACTAAATGGGACAAAAAGGTTCTCATTTGTGATAGCACATGGTACTTGAAATTCACCTTCAATACTTACTGTAGTCATAAGAACATCAGCACTTTCATCATAGCGTAGTGTTCCCTTCACATGAACATCACTCACTTCATTCAAATAAATAAAAGGCTCACACACTTCTTTTGAAATCGCAAAATCAAAATCTAGGGCAATATCTTCATTAGCATGCTGTAATATTTCTTTTTTAGTGTATTTCATAGTCCCTCCTAGAATTTTTTCTTTTCCTATTATAACATACCTTTTTACATAATCATGAACTCACACACGCTTTCATAGATATGTTAAAATACACTCATTATGATCCATGTAATCCTAACCCCACTCACCACAAAAATTCATCCTAAGGGCTTTTCTAAGACGTTTGTCGACGCTTTTTTGAAGCTTAGTGGACAAACATCATCTTTACTCTCTTACGACTTAAATGGGAGTCCTACTCTTAATGATGGACGATACATTTCAATTGCGCATAAAGATGAAGTTTTAGTATTTGTAATATCAGAGCATAAGGTAGGCGTTGATATTGAGCGCAATACTCCCCCTTCAAAACAACTTATTGATGCATATGCGCTCAATCCTTTTACTCCAGTTAAAGATTGGTGTATGAAAGAAGCATACTTTAAGATGACTCAAGATCGCCAATACGATAAAGTCATGATTCCTAAACTATCTATGCCTCATTTAGAGATTAAGTATGATCCTTACTTTATACTTGTCTTGATTGAAGATTATGATGATGTGAAGATTGATATCTTTGATGGAGAAACCATTAGGCCTCTTCCAATGTAATAGAAAACAAGAACTATACTATTAATTTCCCTTCAAAAATGACACTCTAGTTATTTAACCGGATGTACAATGAAGGGTTTTTTAATTGAAGAAAAAAGATTAGTATTTTTTCAGATTTAAAGAAGTCAAATCTTAGGTGTTGTGTATATGTTTGGCATAAAATCATCGATGCTATGTTTTAATAACTTTACTTGAAGCTAAAAAACCAAGAAATATCCAGAAGATATAAGCTACAGATACAACACTTATATTGAAAAATGCTTGTATGAGATATCCAAAGATTGCCGCAAGTAATGGCACTGCGTACAGTAACTCCAATAACTTTGACACTCCCTTTCTAATGACTAGTAAAATAAAACTTAAATAAAGAGCAAGTGCTAGTAAGCCAGAAGATACAGCAATATGTAAATACTCGTTATGTGCTCTATCGATAGACATTGGTACGCCATAGACTCTTATGACATCTTCTCTGAAATATTGATTAAATGCCAGATGTAGGTTTTCAAGACCAAACCCTAAAAGTGGACGCATCTTTATAAGTTCGATAACGTGACGCCAAATAAATATACGATTAGACCCAGCTTGTTCAATATTATCTTTACCTGTTATCACTATCTCAATTTCTTGTGGAATTGTGACTAGTCTTTGAAGAAAGGTTCCAGAATGTGACAAATCAAAAACGATCATACAAATAACGCTCACCAATCCAAATAGAATTAGCTCTTTCAATCTAATCTTGAATTTGTCTTTAAAAAATAGTGTCATACCAAAGTAAATTAATACAGAAAAAAATGCACCAATCCAAGTTCCTCGAGTCATTGTGGAAAGTAATCCATAGAATAAAATTGAGTATATGAGTAGTCCAATTTTCTTTTTTTCAATCATATAACTATGAACCGCAAATGGAAGTAATAAGACGATATAAGTGCCTAAGAAATTAGGATTTCCAATCGTTGAGAAAGCATATGTCCAATTTTCTCGAATCATATCTCGAGGGAAGAATTCTAATCCATAACGTTGCATGATTCCATATAGCGCAACGATACATCCTGTAAACAACATCCAATAGACGTTCTTTTTTGAAATAAAGCCTTGTTGTCGTGCAATCAAAAACAATATGAAATAGATTGCAATGGTTAATAGACCTTCGAAACGAAATGGATTTCCAAAAATTGATTGCGACACATTGATAGAAAAAATGGTAGAAATGATTAACACTACTAAGTACAAAAACAATAATCTGTTGATCCAATCGGTTGATATTAACCTGTTTAAATGTTTTCGATTTTTGAATATCCAAAGCAAATATACAATACCAATTAATCTTAGAACTAACAGTTTAGGCCAAACAAAGAAGTCATTTGTGCCCACTGGGAAAAACACAAGAGGTACAACCGCAAGTGAGATAAATACTATTATTGCCATGATGTCTTTACTTTTAACCATAAAAATCCCCCGACTCTTATATACTCATTATACATAAACAATCTAATAGTGGAATGATTAGTTCAAACTAGGTTTATTATTACCTTTACTAAAGATGTATTGCATGGTCTACTTTGAAGGGATTATTGACTTATGAGGTGCTTGTCTTAATATTGGTCTACCCTTGAAAATACGACATTTAACGACAAGCTAAATGAATACTGAAGATATCGTGTTAGTCCATATCGACTTCTGTAAAGATTAAAAATAAAACCTCATAATTATCATGATTAATATTAAAACTGATAAACCATATACAAGTAAACATAAGAAAACAAGCGCTTCACTCTGAAGCGCTTGTTTTTGGGATCGATTCAATAAACATAAATAATTCATGATTGAGTGTGGTCGCATTCACATCGAAGAATACTTCATGTTGAGAGAATGGATCAAGTGTTGTGGTAATGTTTGAATAACCTTGAATGGTAAGACAACGCTTTGTCTTTTCTAAATCCTGTGGATGATTTGCACTTGGATCTTTTAATCCAACCACAATCCAAATAGGTTTATCTTTGAAGTGATTGTTTCTAGCTTTTAAGAAACTCACATCCACCATACCACTTAGAAACTGTACTACACCACGATATGTGAGTGTAAACCCACACCATGGATCATCTGTATATGCTTGTACATTAGCTTCGTCAACACTCAACCAAGCGTTCTTAGTGAGTGAGCGATGTTTACGATCAAAGGATTTAAAGGTTAATGCATAAAAGAGATGTGAAGGTTTTGTTTGTCCCATGATATTGCATATGATCTTCATGGTTGGATGAAGAAAGCTTAATGCTGGGGGTAAAGTAGGAACACCTGATAAGACACACCCGCTGTATTCAGCTCCATGATGTTTTAAGAGTGAGCGTGCAACTACACTACCCATGGAATGTCCAAATAAGATAACGGTTGGTGTCTTATATTTGTGTTGAATAAAATGTTGAATACTAATAATGTCACCAATATTGCGCATCCAACCATCAGTTTCACCAAAATCACCAAAAATCATATCTGCTCCAGTTTCACCATGACCACGTTGGTCAATGGTTAATACGATATATCCAAATGATGCAATGCGGGTCGCAAGGGCATCATATCGAGCACGATGTTCTGCTAAACCATGAATCATTAATACTAATGCTTTTGGGGTAGGATGATCAAAAACACTGTAATGAATTCTGGTTTTATCCAAGTAAGAGTCATATGTCAAATCATGTTTCATTATATTCCTCCAGGACTTGTTAACCAAGTTAACCTAATTATAACTCATCGTGAGACTTTACCGACTTGTTTCACACTTATTTACACTATTTATACTATAAATCAACCATATAAGCATTATAATAATGGTATGAAATACCACATTGATGATTTTGAAGCACATTATCATGTTTTAAAGAAACCTATAGGTATTTATGTCTTTTCTAAAGTGAAAAAAGTGAGTGATGCGCAGGACATTATGCAGAACATTATGATGTCACTTTTTAAGGCAATGAAGAAAGGCCATGACATAGAAAACCTACTTGATTATACGTATGCGATTGCACGTAGTGAACTTTCTAAGTTTTATAAGATAACCTTTGAAGAAGTTGAACTCTTTGATGATGATGAAGTTGTTGATCAACATGAAGATCTTAATGAATCAACTCTCAATCATGTCACTGAAGATATCTTGTGGCAGGAAATTAAGAAATTCGATTCATTAACACAACGTGCTCTTGTCATGAAATACAAGTATGATATGACCTACTCTCAAATGGAAAAAGCACTCAAAGTGAATGCTTCTACTCTAAAATATCGCGTTCATCAAGCTGTTGAAAGTCTTAAAGAAAAATTTCTTTAAGATTTTTTTGACCAAATCACTTTGAATGATCTCTTACTTGATGAAGGAGAAATTTTATGAACAAACTTCAGAAGACAATAGATACACATGCACTTAATGATCAAAAAGTATTAAAAAGTGTTATGAAACAACCGTTAGGTTTTGGATTCAAACTAGCGGGTGCCCTCGCTTTAACCTTCTTACTCATGTTCGCTCTGTTACCAACACTACGAACTACTCCAACACTTGCATATCAAGCAACTGTACGTGTTGAAATTAATCCAGCATTTGATATCACCGTAGATCAAGATGATTTAGTGGTCGATATTGTTCCTCTTAATGATGATGCTCTTGGCTTCGACAAGGGTCCTTATCTTGATGGACCAGTTGATGTTGCGATTACTGCAATCATTGCTTATGCCTTAGAAAATGGATTCATCACTGAAGATGCACTTGAAAGCGACGTAGTTGCAATTACAGTCGTTGGAGATGAAGACGAAGAAGATGAAGAAGTTAAAGAAGCTGTTGATAACCTAGGAGCTCGTATTAAAGCTCGTCTTGAAAGTTTAGAAGAAGGACTTGAAGTGGATGTTGTGTTTATTAAAGCAACCCTTCGTGAACTCTTCGAAGCAAGAGGAAAAGAAATTCCTTTAGGCCTATATGTTATTGGTGGTGCTGTCTTACAAGAAGATGGAACTTATATGCCAATGAAAGAATTCATGGCTACTAAGCGTGCTGAAAAACTAGATAAACTTACTAGAGATGAAAAGTTTGCTTTAAAGGCTATTCGCAAGCAATTAAAAGAACTTCGCGAAGAAGGTGAAGACACTGACGAACTTGAAGATGAACTTGAAGAACTTGAAAGTGAAAAACCTTTAAAAGAACGCCTTGAAGCAATTAAAGAGCGCATTAAAGAAAGAAAGAATAATAGACCTCAAAGACCTTAATTCAAAATTTTATTAACTACAAAAACAACACCAAGTTTATTCCTTGGTGTTGTTTTTATTTTGGTTGTGTTTATACTCTACAATCTATTTTTGCTTAATTGATGGTTAATTCACTATAACCACGAATTCTGCTTTGATCTTGTGAATCTCTATAATCATAGTTAACTACAGGTATTGCAAAATACATACAATTCTTAATCATAAACGATACTCCCCCGTTTTAGATAAAAAAAAGATGGAGACCGAAGTCTCCACTACAATGATACTGGGACCACATTGTGAAGGTCATTTGTCTCATGCAATGATACTGGGACCACATTGCTAAGGTCAATTGTCTCTTGCAATGATACTGGGGCCACATTGCTAAGGCCATTTGCACTTTTACTATAGCATAAAGCAGTAATTAATCAATAGTTAATGCTACCTTCAGTTTAAATCCTCAATGGTGAATAGTCACAAAAGTAAGTCTAATAACCATCATGTTAAGTGAAGCATCAATCTCATTGCTCGTTTTTACGTCCTTCTAAATCATGTTTAATCTTTGTGGTTGAGATACCTTGTGTTCTTGGAAGATAAACTACTTCACAATGTTCTTTTAAGAAATCAAACTTCCCTTCCCAATCGTCTCCAATCACAAACACATCCACGTGATAGTTAATCACATCGTCTGTTTTTTGCTCCCATGTGTCTTCACGAATCACAAGATCGACCACTCTTAATGCTTCAAGCATCGCTTTTCTTTCTTCAAAAGGATGATAGGCATGTTTTCCTTTAATGATATTAAACTCATCTGAAGACAATGCCACAATTAAGTAGTCCCCTAAAGCTTTTGCACGCTCTAATAACTTAACATGTCCATAGTGAAGTAAATCAAACGTTCCATAGGTTATCACGCGTTTCATAGATTTACGTTGTGATAGACATCACTAACATCATCTATCGCTTCAAGCATTCCCAACAGTTTATTAAAATGAACTAAATCATCGCCTTCTAATGTGACACTTTCTTGCGCAATGAAGGTTGTTTCAAAGACACTAAACTCAGTCTCAACCAAAGCACTTAATGCTTCTTTTGCTTTATAAAGATCACTTGGAATGACACTCACTGATAATTCATCATTAACCATCTCAAGATCAATGACATCCACTTCCGCTTCAATAAGTGCTTCTAATGCCTTTTCTTCATCATTGTAGTTAACTTGAAGTAGCCCTACATGATCATAGGTATGAATAACACTTCCCATAACCCCTAGTTTTCCTGAAGACTTATTGAAAGCATTGCGTACATCCGCATAGGTGCGATTCACATTATCACTTAAACACTCGACAATAATGGTTGCTGCTCCTGAGCTAAAGCCTTCATAGCGTACTTCATTGTATTGTGTATCATCATTTCCTTTTGCCTTATCAATGGCACGTTTAATGATTTCTGAAGGAACTTGTGCTGCTTTTGCCTTCTCTATAATACGACGTAAAGAGACATTCATATCAGGATTAGGTTCACCAGATTTCGCAGCAATATAAATCTCTTTTCCAAACTTAGAGTATACCTTTGTTTTGGCAGCCCCTGTTTTCGCCATTGCATTTTTTCGTACTTCGAATGCTCTTCCCATATTCTTTCTCCTTTAAATTATCGTTTTGATTGTAGCTTGGCTACTGCTTTCGCAACCCAAACTCTTGGTAATGCCTTCACTAACCATAATAGCACACGATGACTGGGTTGTGAGAGGATAAATCGTTGTTTCTTGTGTAGACCTTTAATAGCACGTGAGATGGCTAAATCAACATTCATACTTGGCACATGATTAAAGACTTTCATGGGTCCTGCTTTCGCAACTTTTCCAAATTCTGTATGTACAGGTCCTGGAATAAAAGCGAGTGAGCGAAGACCTAAAGGTTTAAATTCAATGTCACATGCGAGTGAGAAAGCACTCACGTAGTTTTTTGTCGCATAGTATACATTCATACCTGGACCACTCATTTCTCCAGCAAGTGAAGAGACATGAAGAAAGGTTGCGTGTGGGTTCATATAAGGGATAAGACGGCGTGTAGATAGTGTTAAGAATGTACAGTTAACGGTGATCATATCACGCATAACATCTTCATCCATGGACTTAAAATCACCCACATACCCAAATCCTGCATTATTAATGACTAAATCAAATGTCCAGTTGTTTTCTCTTATCTTTGATTCTAAAGCATCTACCGCATCACTTTTTAATGCGTCCAACACAAAATATTCAACACTGTGATTTCTGATTTGATGACACTCGTCTTGTAGTGCCTTTAAGCGATCTTCACGTCGGGCAAAGACAACACAATCATAACCTTCTTGGACTAAGGCTTTGGTAAATGACTCACCAAGTCCTGAGGAAGCACCACTAATGAGGGCACGTTTCATGATCGAATACTCGCTTTATGTTCTAGTTCGCATGCTTTAAGCACTTTACTCATGACTTCTTCAATTTGAGCTTGTGTATAGCCTTGATTGTTTTTAAAACTTAGTGTTAAAGCCATGGAGTGGGTTGTTTCGGACATGGTAAATAAATCAAAGACAACCGCAGAATCAATGAATGGTTTTCCTGCTTTGAGGATTGTTTTAATGATACTTGCACTTGGAATTGATTTATCTAAAACCAAGGCAATATCTTTTGTAATCGTTTGTAGTTTAGATAGTGGTTCAAAGGCAATCTTACCTTTTTTAAGATCATGAAGTAGACTTAAATCAAGTTCCGCAATGAGGGTTTGTTTAACATCAAATGCTTTCGCACTTGTAGGATGCACTACCCCAACATAACCAATTCGCTTTTGATCTAAGGTTAACCATGCACTTTGGTAAGGATGTAAGTAGAGTGAATCTTCATCCATGCTTTGGACACCAAGACGCGATGCTTGAAACCCAAGATGTGAGAGAAGTGTCTCTATCATACCTTTTAGTGTAAACACATGTGCACCAATTTTTTCTTTAAGAATCGTATTGGTATGCACTGGTTTTGTGAGCGCAATACTACAATGCACTTTATAGCCACCTTTGAAATACACATTGGAAATTTCAAAGCTGTTGTAAGTGTTTTTATAAGACTGTGCGTTCGCAACATTTAAAAGTGTGCTTGCATACAAGTGATTGCGTATCATCTTGCGGTCTTCAGAGAGTGGACTTAAGATCATATGTGGTTGTTCATAGGACATGGGTCCTTTTGCATAACGCTCATGCATGAGTGTATACGTAACAACCTCATTGAGTCCCATCCCTGTAAGGGCATGTTGAAGTTGACGACGCATCATTTGCATGGAATCAAGTTTACCTACAGTTTGAGTTAATGATAATGGTGTTGAAGGAATCTTAGAGTATCCAATAACACGAATGATTTCTTCCACGACATCTTCTTTTATGACAATATCATCACGATGACTTGGAACATTCACTTCAAACATTTCACTTTCTTCACTTGGATCAAATCCTAAAGCACTTAATGTGTTAAATACTTGATCAACACTGAGTGTTGTACCACATAGTTTATTAATGAACGATAAAGATAGTGAAATCGTTCTTAGTTCTTCATTTGCAAGTGGCGCAAGCGCAACAATAGGGTGTATCCCCTTCGCATTCGCTAAGGTTTTAAGATAATAAGTTGCTCTTTCCATGGTAGCCATACTAGTCACAGGATCAATAAACTTACTAAAGCGAGCTGCCGCATCCGTTTGAATTTGAAGACGCTTAGAGGTTGCTTTAATGCGCATTGGATCAAATTCTGCAACTTCAATAATAATAGATTTGGTAGTATTAAGAATTTTAGAGTTATCCCCTCCAATAATTCCACCAAGTCCAACTATCTCCTCTTCAGAGACAATACAAACGTCCTCAGAAAGTAGTTCATATGTAATCTCATCAAGAGCAGTGTATGCTCCTAAAAAGCCTTCACTCGCTCCTAAATGGTCGTTATTAAGTAAGGTACGATCATAGAAGTGAAGAGGATGTCCAGTTTCCAACATGACCAAGTTAGAAATATCCACAACATTATTAATGGATTTGATATTGTAAGCCATTAAGATGTTCTTTAACCAACGTGGTGATTCACTTAATGTGACCTCTTCAATGATTCGTCCTAAGAATTGTGGACAACCAGACGTTGTGGAAGTAATACTTAAAGGCGTATGATCCACATCATACACGACATGCTCATGAGGTACTGCAATTAAATCTCGATTTAAGATGGCACTTACTTCCCACGCCATGGCAATCAAAGAGTTTGCATTCGCACGATTTGGCGTAAGTGAAATATCAAAGAGTGTATCGTCCCATCCTAATGCTTCTAAAGCATCCATACCTAGTGGATATTCTTCATCTAATATCGCAATACCCTCTTTCATAGACTCAGGAATAAACTTATCATCAAGTCCTAGTTCACTGTATGAACAAATCATGCCCATGGAAGGTTTACCACGTACTGTGGTTGCCTTAATGGTTAATCCTGGAAGTTGAGCTCCTACTCTCGCTACAATGACAGTGATGCCTTCACGCACATTACTTGCACCACACACAACATCAATGACCTCATCACCAACATCAACGGTTGTTAAGTGTAAATGATCAGAATCAGGATGATTAATGCATGTTAAAACACGGCCGATAACACAGCCACTTACTTTTACTAAAGGTTTAACTTCTTCAACTTCAAAGCCAGCATGTGTTAGCGCATGCGCTAAGGCATCATTACTGACCCCTATTAAATCCACACGGGTGGATAACCATTGTTTTGATAGTATCATTGGTAATTCTCCTTACTCAAACCGCTTAAATACAGATAAGAATGGGGCTGCATTGGTGTAGAAATGACGAATGTCATCAATACCATACTTAAGCATTGCTATACGTTCAACACCACACCCAAACGCAAAACCACTTACCACTTGTGGATCATAACCTGCTTTTCTTAATACTTCAGGATGAACCATCCCTGCTCCTAACACTTCAATCCAACCGGTTTGTTTGCATATACTGCATCCACTACCACCACATAAGTGACAGGACACATCAACTTCAACACTTGGTTCTGTGAACTGAAAGTATGAAGGACGAAGACGTATGACACGACTTTCTCCAAACATCGCTTTTGCTAAGGTTTCTAGAGTATGTTTGAGGTTGGCCATCGTGACACCCTCTCCTACCACTAGTCCTTCAATTTGAGTAAATTGATGAGAATGGGTTGCATCATCATCATCTTTGCGATACACCTTACCAGGACAAATGACTTTTAAAGGCACATGTGGAGCACTGGATTCAAGCACACGTGTTTGAATGGCGGTAGTGTGAGTACGAAGTAACCACTCTACATCAATATAAAAAGTGTCTTGCATATCACGTGCTGGATGATTTGCAGGAATGTTTGCTTTTTCAAAGTTGTATAGATCAAGTTCTACTTCTGGACCTTCCACGACTTGATAACCTAAACCAATGAACACATCTTCAATAGTTTGTGTGACCAGTGTTAAAGGATGAAGTGTTCCTAAAGAAATACTTGTTCCTAACAAAGTCATGTCTAAAGCATCTTTTTTAAGATTTTGAGCAAGCTCAATACTTTCAAGTCGCACTTGTGCTTCTTCAAAAGCTGCTTCTAAGGATGCCTTAAGGGTATTCACTTGAGCACCAAAGCTTTTACGCGCTTCAGGATCTAAATCCTTAAGGGTACTCATAAGCGAAGCCACTTGGCCTTTTTTGGATAAAAATTGGAGTCGAACCTCTTGAAGTTGCGCTACACTGGTAGCTTGTTGGATAGCTTCTAAGGCTGATGATTGGATGTTTTCTATGGACATATTGCCTCCTTAACATAAAAAAACGTTTCTACTTCAGAAACGTTTGCACGCGGTACCATTCTGATTCACTCAATGAGTGCACCTCTAGTGGCGATAACGTGACCAACGGAAGGATCTCTTCTCTTATGAATTGAATAGTGTGTAATTCAATGAAGTCTTGCACCGTCACTTCTCGCTTTGTTTGAACCGTCTTCACACCATGGATTCATGCATCGATTTTCGTTACTATTATGACATACTTTACTCAACAACTCAACCTTTTAAAAAAAAGAGCGCATGCATTAAGATTGAGCCTGCCGTGGCGACATTCAGTGATTCCACATGGTTTGTATCAATACGCACTTTTTGAGTGGCTAAGCCTTTTACTGCTTCACTCACTCCAGCCCCTTCACTTCCAAGCACAAGCATGCATGGTGTTTTAAATTGTAGACTTTGTAGTGGTGCTGCATCATGAACATCACTCACAATGACATCATAGTTTCTTAATGAAAGTGTTTCGTTAAGTTCATCTAAAGACATGGCATGAATACTACACTGAAATATTGCACCTTGAGATGCGGCAATGGCTTTTGGACCATAGGGATCAGCACACCCAGGTAAGCAAATAACACTGAGAAAATCAAATGCTAAGGCACTACGAAGTAATGTTCCGACATTACCAGGATCTTGAACACCATCAAGCACTAAGACAAAGTCTTGAAGTGGTTGAGGCACTTGTATTTTGATAACACCTATAAAGCGAGAAAGTGATGTGGTTGCACAAAGTTTTCTCATGACACTTTCACTTACTTGAGTATAAGAAATATCACTAAGCAAAGATTCTTCATTTAATCCATACACATGAGACAGCACTTTTGCTTTGTAGGCTTCTTGAATTAAATGCTCTCCATCCACAAGGGCGAGTTTAAGACGATCACGATATTTCTTTTGGTGAAGTTTAGCTAATTCACTGATTTGCTCATTATTAACACTTGTGATCATACTTTTTCTCCTGGTTGTATATACCTTTTTAACTCATTTATAAACACTTCAGACACTTTATCCCAATGCGCTGTTTCCTTCATCCAAGCATGCGCATTAAGCGCTTGTCTTTGCCAAGAAGCTTCGTTACTAAAGAACTCCTTAAAGGCCTTTACAAGCCCTTCTACGCCATCTTGTGCATTATATCCTGCATCATGTTCTTCTATTTGTGTTGCTACATTACTTCCTGTGGAGGCAATGCCAACACAACCATAAGCTAATCCTTCTAATAAACCTTGAGGATGTCCTTCAAAGCGTGATGTGAGAAGAATGACTCGAGAAGTATGTAGTTTATTCATCTTATTTTCTTCATGAATTGCAGGAAGAAGTTTTACAATGTCTTGAACTTTTTCTTTGTCAATCATGGCTTGAATAAGACTTTTTTGACTGCGATAGTCACTTCCATGAATATGAACTTCAAAGTGTTGTTGTCTAAATAGATGTGCAACTTTACTTACTGCTTGAACACATAAGTCTAATCCTTTATGGTTTATATCCTTACGCACTAGCATAAGCATGACTTTTTCACGATGTACGACATCAATAACTTGTGGAATCTTAACCCCATTCCCGACAAGAATCTGATGAGGATGATCAAATGAGATCGAACGTTTTGCTTCTTGTTCATTAAGGAAATGAAGCGCACGCGCGTTTCGTACAAATGAGCGTACAAACAATAAATTCGCAAGTCTTTTTTTCCAAGCACGTTGGTTTTGAGCTCCGATGGTTAAAGACACACGTGGGGTAATAATATAAGGAATTGAAGCACGTTGTGCTTGTTTTGCACATGTCCAAAACCAAGGTTTATAGACTTCTTGAAAACAGATCATATCAACTTTTGGTTCAAACTTTGAAAAATCAAAAGACTTTAAAAACCAAGCATAGTCTTGATTGTATTCATCAATGTGGGTGACATGAGCATGAGCTCTTAAAGCTTGAGACAGTGATGGAACTGACACTGCAATGCCATTAACTTCAATTGGATCAATCGATGAAAGGATCAAGATATGCATAGGGCTTGTCCTCCTTAAACCATGTTATAAAGCTTGCTAAGCTTTCTTCAAATGGAGTTAATGTTATTTCACCAATGAGAGAAGTGCAATACGAAACATCGGCGTGAGTGAGTGGTACTTCAATTGACGATGCTTCTTCATACTGTTTAGTCATCTTCATTTGAAGAAATGATTCTAGTTGTTCTATAAGATGAGCCACACTGACAGGATGTGTTGCCCCAAGGTTTACAATTGTATGTGGTTCAAAGGATGGTGATTGTTCAACTAAGCGTTGTATCATAGCACATACATCAAAAACACTTGTAAAGTCGCGTTTCATTGAACCATCCCCATAAATAGTAATGGGTTGATTCAGTGATGCTAAATGAGAAAACTTGAAATACGCCATATCTGGTCTTCCATATGGACCAATCACTGAGAAGAAGCGACATCCAATGAATTTAGTCATGCCTTGGTGTGAAAGTGTTTGAGCACAAAGCTCATTAACACGCTTTGAGAGTGCATACACACTGCTTGGTTGATCCACTTTCATGGTTTCTTGAAAAGGTCCCTCACTTAGATGACCATACACTGAAGATGATGATGCGTAAACCATTGTTTTAACATGAAAGCGTTGTGCAAGTGTTGCGATAACCATAAAGCCTTGTGTGTTAGACTGAAACACTTCCAATGGATATTTCTTAGAATAGCGTACCCCCGCTTGCGCTGCTAAGTGAATCACTACATCAAATGACATGGAATTAAAGATGTTTTCCATGCTAGCTTCATCACACACATCCGCTTTTATAAAAGTAAAATCAGGCTGTGTCTTAATGACTTCAAGGCGTTTCTCTTTAAGCTTTAAATCATAATAGGGGTTAAGGTTATCCACCCCAACAATAGTATGTCCTTCATAGGCTTTCACCATGTGCATACCAATAAACCCAGCTACACCACTAATGAGAATGTTCATAAGATTCCTCACTTCCTCTTAGTTGCGCTAAGTGTCTAAATTCTTGATTATGTTCAAGAAGGTAATCATAGGTTCCCATATCTATAATATTTCCTTCTTTTAAGACAATAATACGATCACAATCGACTAAAGTATTAAAGCGATGAGCGACCATAATGAGTGTTAATTGACCTTTAAGTTTTGAAAAAGAACTTAAAACTTCTTTTTCTGTAGCCCCATCTAAAGCTGAAGTTGCCTCATCAAGAACGAGGGTGTGTACACCACGATACAAAGCACGTGCAATGCCAATACGTTGGCGTTGACCTCCTGATAAGCGAACTCCACGCTCTCCAATAATCGTGTCATAACCTTCTGCAGTTTCTTTAAGGATAAAATCATGAAGTTGAGCAATGCTTGCGACTTCTTTGACGCGATTTATATCAATGTCTGTTGAGCCAAGGGCAATATTGGTGGCTATACTTGCGTCAAGTAAGACAACATCTTGAGGAACATAGCCTAGATTGGCTTGCCAGCGAATAATATTAGATTCATTTAAGACTACATCATCAATGACTAGATTTCCTGAAGTAGGACTCATAAGACCAAGAAGAATATCCATCATGGTTGTTTTACCACTACCCGTTGATCCTACGATCCCTATTACCTCACCTTTTTGAATGGTGAGTGAAATTGCATTAAGAATTTGCTTATGCGTATCATAACTAAATGAAACTTTATCAAACATGATTTGCTTCTCAAAAGGAAGTGGTGTGACTTGATGATCACTTAGTGCATATGATGGTAGTTTTAAATGATCTTGGATTTTTTGATACGTTGCATCTGAGAAACCAATGGCAGAAAACGCCACAAACAAGCGATTAAGAATCGGTTTAAGACGATATGCACTAATCGCAAAGACACTTAAGATGGGTAAGGTTTGAGTGAGGGATTGATTAAGAAGTGAAAAGATGATGACAACACTCACAATACTTCCAAATGCAAATAAGTCTTGGTAAAAGTAAGGCACTTTCATCATGACATCAAATTTAATACGAATGTTAGCTTGATCATTGGCTTGTTCATTAAATGATTCAATGAATGAATGCTCAAGTCCCATAACTTTCGCAATCTTAATTGAGGTTAAGGCATCATTCACAACTTTAAAGCGACGTTGGTTAATAAAATAGCGCTCACGACCAAGTCTGCGTGTTTTGAGTTTATTAGATCGTGCAAGCAGTGAATACAGCCCCATAATTAAAACACCCACAAGGATGGTCACTGTAGGATCAACAATAAGTAACATCCCTAAAATCGACACAAGCATAATACTTGAGACAATAATGTCAATAAACGAAACAATGAGACGATTATTAAGCTCACTCACTTCATTAAGAATGTTCTTTGAAAGTTCTGAAGAATGATGTTCTACAAAGAATCGATAAGGTTGGCGCATATACGCTTCAAATAAACGTGTTGACATAATGGCTTCATTGCGAGCCACAAAGGTTGAGGTTTGTTTAACATTAATGATACTAAACACATTCGCAATCACAATAATGATAAGTAAGAAAATTCCAAAACTCACAAGAAAACCTTGAGGAGATGATAGATTTAAAACATCCATCCAAAGCACGATCCACCCACTACTACTCATTAGACTCGCATCAAGGGCTACATTCATGAATGGAAAGATTAAAGCAATTGAAAGTGATGATAATAAGGCACTAATAATGGCCACAAACAATAGTGACACTAGAGTTGAGCGTTTAACACCCATGAGTAAGGTTGGAATGGCTTGGATTAATGTTTTCATAACGACAACATTTTAACATAATTAACCAAATACATAAACAACACAGGTTTCCCTGTGTTGTGTTCTATTAAGAATTAATGATTGTATGACAACGATCACATAAATGATCTTCATGAACTGATTGAGTAACGGTCCAACAACGTGGGCAACTATCCCCTTCAGCCTTATGAATGGATACTCCACATACTTCATAACGTGGTGCTTCACTCACGAGTGTTAGCTTAGACACAATGAGCCACTGTGCAAGAAGATGCTCATCACCAATGGCACTTGTAAGCAGTGTTTTTTGCTCTTCACTGACACTTAACTTCACATGCGCTTCAAGTGATTTTCCAATGACTTTGGTTGCTCGCGCTTCTTCAAGTGCTTTAAGAACATCACTGCGAATCTCAAAACATGCTTCCCACTGATCATCTGACACTGTGGTCGATAAAGGTGTTGGGTGTTTAAACTCACTTAAGTGAATACTTTCTTCACTGATTTGTAGTGTATCCCATACTTCTTCACTAGTGTGCACAAGAATTGGTGCTAATAAGCGAACGAGCATATCCACGACTTCATGAAGAACCGTTTGAACTTGACGACGTCTTAGTGAATCTTTGCGCTCAATATAAAGAATATCTTTGGTGAAGTCTAAGTAGTAAGCAGAAAGTGTGTTATTCATAAACACAAATGTTTCAGAGACAAGGGAGTTAAATTCATAGTTTTCATAAGATTTTAATCCAAGCTCATTAAGTTTAATGCACTCATTAAGGACATAGCGATCTACTTGAGGTAAAGTATTTAAATCTACCTTATCACTCACTTTAAAATCATCCACCGATAAGTTTCCAAGCATAAAGCGGAAGGTATTGCGAACTTTGCGATACAGTTCTGCGGTTTGTTTGAGAAGATCATCTGAGATACGAACATCAGAAGTATAATCAATGCTCGCTACCCATAAGCGAAGGATATCTGCTCCTAAGGTAGACGTTACCTTGTTAGGATCAACCACGTTACCTAAAGACTTACTCATCTTCTTACCTTGACCATCCATGACGAAACCATGAGTTAACACAGCTTTGTATGGAGAATGACCATTCGCAGCAACACTCACAATGAGTGAAGAGTTAAACCAACCACGGTATTGATCACTGCCTTCAAGATATAAGTCCACTGGAGTTTCAATGCCATGAGGTTTTAATGCTCCAAGATGTGATGATCCTGAATCAAACCAAACATCCATGATGTCTGTTTCTTTTCTGAATTCATTGTTTGGTGAATTTGGATGTGTGAATCCTGCAGGTAATAAATCACTTGCTTCTTTTTCAAACCAAATGTTTGAACCATGCTTCGCAAATAAGGAAGCAATGTGTTCAAAGACATGGGCATCAAGAATTGGAGTGTCATCTTCATTATAAATAATTGGAATTGGAACTCCCCAAGCACGTTGGCGAGAAATACACCAGTCTATACGATCTTTCATGATGTTGTGAAGACGAAGTTTTCCCCATGAAGGATAGAATGTTGTCTTTTCAATTTCTGAAAGTAATGTTTTACTAATTTTTTCAATGGAGGCAAACCACTGAGTGGTTGCACGATAAATAACTGGTTTCTTTGTTCTCCAATCATGTGGATAACTATGTGTAAACCATTCATGTTTAAGAAGTGCTCCAAGCTCTTCAAGTCTTACTGTCACTGTTTTATTAGCTTCTTCCGTAGTTTGGCCCACAAGCCAATCTCCAGCTTCAATCATCATACGTCCTTGTTCATCCACAGGACAAAATGGGACTAAACCATATTTTAATCCTACAATGTAGTCATCATGTCCATGACCAGGTGCGGTATGAACACACCCTGAACCTGCATCAGCACTAACATGATCACCACAAATAATCATTGAGGTACGATCATATAGTGGATGCTGTGTTAAGACATGTTCGACTTCTTGACCTTTAAAGGTTGATAAGACTTGATAATCTTCAAGGTTGAATTCTTTCATTAAAGACTCTACAAGCTCTTCTAAGACTATTAAAACACCTTTGCTGGTGGAAACACGAGCATAGGTCATTAAAGGATTAACACTAATTGCTAAGTTGGCAGGGATAGTCCAAGGCGTTGTCGTCCAGATAACAAATTGATCATCAAGAGACACAAGAGGATGCTCACTCACGACTTTAAAGGCCACAAAGATAGCCATGTCTTTCTTATCCATGTATTCAATTTCAGCTTCAGCAAGTGCAGTTTCTGAAGATGGTGACCAATAAACAGGTTTTAAGCCTTTATAGATCATGCCTGAAAGTGCCATTTTCGCAAAGACACGAATCTGTTCTGCTTCATATTCAGGTTGAAGAGTGATATAAGGATGTTCATAATCAGCGACTGTTCCTAGACGCTTCATATCCTTCATTTGGATTTCGATTTGTTTGAGGGCATATTCTTCACATAACACTCTAAACTGAGCCACACTCATTGATTTGCGATTAACACCAAGTTTAGATAATGCAGTTTCAATTGGTAATCCATGAGTATCCCATCCTGGAATGAAAGGCACATGATAACCTGCTAAAAAGCGTGAGCGTACGACCACGTCTTTTAAGATCTTGTTAAGAGCATGACCAATATGAATGTTGCCATTCGCATATGGAGGACCATCATGTAAGACAAAGGTTGGATAACCACTGCGTTTCTTCAACATGGCCTCATAAAGGTTTAGTTCTTCCCAACGAGTTTGAATGGTTGGTTCTTTTTGGTTTAAATTAGCCTTCATCTCAAATGAGGTATTTGGCATATTCAGGGTTGATTTGTAGTCCATAGCTTTTCTCCTTGTTTCAATAAAAAAACGCGCCAATCTAAGGACGCGCTAACGTGGTACCACCTTAGTTCATCTTGAATTTCAAGATGCACTCAACTAGGTAACGACTAGTACGAAACTTCTTAATGATTTCAGAAGTTTAACCCTTAAGTGATACATGTAAGTCTCATCCATGATTCGCAGCAATCATCATGTCTCTGAAGATGAGGTCGTTTACATTGTTGTCTTAAGCTTTGTTTATTCAATATCCTTGAATGGTTCAATCATAGGAAATTCTAACCCTTCAATGATCGTTTGTAAAGTCGCAAGTTTAGAAAGTAACTGAGCTTTGTTCTCTTTACCTTCATTCGCAATGCGTACAAGTTCTTTAAGCAGTGTTTTAGCAGTATGAAGTGCTTCATTCACAATCATGTTTGCATGTTCATTGGCTTGTTCAATCACAACATTCGCTTCTTTTAGCGCAAAGCGTGCAATCTCATCAGCTGCTTTCTCTTTTGAAGATAAATCAGCCACAAGCATGGTATGTTTCATTTTAAGCTTTTGATATGCTTCTTGAGTAATGTGCACTTCTTTTTCATACACTTCTAATTTTTTGTTGAGTTGTTCAACACTTGATTGTAATGTTGAAATGGTATGATCAACGGCTAACTTATCATAACCATCTTTCACAACTTTAAATGAGGCACTCATGGTGACTACTCAGTATCACTAAGACGAATTGCCCCAGCGACACCCATTGTTTTAGGAGTGCATAATATCACATTATGACCAATTTTTTGAATCGTTCCATCAAGTGCGAAGATGACTCCTGTAATGAAATCAATGGTACGTTGAGCAAATTCTTTTGGTAAGCGATGTAAGTTAATGACCGCAGCGCGACCACCTTTAAGATGCATGCCTACTTCTTGTGCTTCATCAAAACTACGTGGTTCAAATAACACCATTTTTGTGTCTGCAGGTAATTTAGAAATTGATTTATTCATAGGTTTTTCATACTCCATTGAACCTGTTGGTGTGGATGCATCCATTTCTAGATATTCATCCTCTTCCACAGGATTGATGAATTCTTTGATTTTTTGTTTAAGGCTCATGAGGAATCCTCCATTTGACTACCATTATAACATATCACTGGTTGGACTAAAAGAATGAGAAATAGACTTGTTTACTTAAGATTTAATAAAACAGGACTTTCACTTAAGAAAGTCCTGTTAAGTTATTAAATTACTTCTGGTCCTTGTGGGGTGTTTGCTTGATAGACAAACCCAGAGACAGATAATGCTTTTGGCATAACATACAGGATGAGAATGATAGTACATACAATAAAAAACCAAAAAACAATGATTCCATTACTCGGATTATTAGAAGTCAACCATACAAATGGATTAGAAAACATCAAAGCTAATACTAAGGGGAACAAAGCGATTAATAGTGGTTTTGTCTGGAGTAAAAACATATCCCAACGTAAACCTGTCGTTTGTTTAAAGCTTGCACTAATAACCGCAATATTCGTTAGTGAAGGTTGATCCACAGAGATTGGAAATGCAAAGGCATATGCTAGCATCATGAATGCTAAAACAAGACTTTCTACAATTGGATGAATCATTGCACCAACGACTGCTAGTATAACTAGTAAAAACGTCATCTCAATTGACAATAAAAATAGTCGTAAATTATGCTTTTTCATTACATCAATGATGAGTTTGACACTCATTTTTTGCTCAGTTCTTAAACAATCCACAAGTGCGATTGTATAAACCCCAAATCCATAAATTGAGAAGAAATAAGTAATAAGTGTACTTACATACACAAGATCTGTAAGATTATTCGTAATTAGAACCCATCCAATGATTATATCTACAATGCTTGTAATGACAAAGATAATGAATAGTGGTGTAAACAAAGCCCAATAGTTAGCTTTAACATAATCATAAATGCTTGCACGTAATTCTTTTCGATCGATTTTCATAAAAAATATCCCCCCTGGTGATGAGGATATTATACCAAGTAACAATTCTATTTGCATTATAATTGTGATTGTTTTCTCAACAATAATTAATACTACTTAGAATACCCCTCTTCGATGATAATGATGCCCTACTGGCTCACAATGTACAATCACATGGATATGTTCACCAAGTTCTTTTTGAATGAGTACTTCGAGATCATGAACGAGTGTATGAGTGGTAATGAGTGTTAGTTCTGGATCACATTGCACATGAAAGTCGACATAAATTAGCTTGCCTGATAAACGTGAGCGAATTTCATGGATGGAGTGAACTAATGGATGCTTTAAGACAATATTTTCAATGAGTTGAGGATCTAAGATAGCCTCATCTAGAAGTTCCTTAGCACTTTCTCTAAACACATCAATCGCTATCTTAAAGATAAGAAAACCGATTAGTATTGATAATACTCCATCAAAGCGTGGATCAAAGTTAAGACCCACCACAAAGAGTGCACTCATTGCAACAAGCACTGTACTTAACATATCTGAGAATGAATGTTTAGCATCCGCTAAAAGTAAGCGATGATTATGCTTTTTACCTGTTAAATACTTAATACTTACAATCGTGACATCAAATGTAAATGAAATAGCTAACATCCAAATCATAAGCACGTTGTATATAATAGGAACTGGATTAAGGATTTGATTAATTCCATTTGTCATAACTTCAAAACTTAAGTACACAAGAAATGCGACAATAACCATCATCGCTAATGATTCAATACGGCCATGACCATATGGATGATTCTCATCTTTAGGCTTCTGAGCAAAACGAATTGATACTAACGCAATGATGTTTGTTAAGCCATCACTAAAGGTATGAATACCATCCGCTGCTAATGAAGGCCATCTTAAAATAGTACCGACAATAAACTTTGTGGTTGCGATAATGATGTTTAAAATTAATGTGGTGATAAAGGCAATGTTAACACTCATACAAACTCCTTTTGAAAAGCATGGCCTGAGCCATGCTTTAAGTGTAATGTTTATGGTTTAATACTTCAAGATGTAACTGGTTCTGTTTCTAAGCAGCCATAGCCACCATCATGTCGTTTGTAGACAACAGAGACTGTTTTTGTTTCACTATCAGTATAAACAAAGAATGAGTGATTAAGCATTTCCATCTTCATAATAGCATCCTGTACATCCATCTCTTGGGCATCAATGCTCTTAGTACGAACAATTACTGCTTTTTCATCTTCTTTTTGTCTATCTTCTGATTCAATAATATCTAAGAAAACCTTTGAAAGCTTTTCTTTGTATCTGCGTGATAAGCGAGTCTTTTGACGTCTAATTTGGTCTTCAAGCTTATCAATCGCTAAATCCACTGCGGCATAATAATCTTCATGAGGGACTTCGGCACGAAGAACCCCAACCTTGGTGAAGATCGTCACCTCAAACTTTATACCATTTTGATACACTTTGACCACGACATTGGCCACGGTATCAGGTTCGATGTTGAAGTACTTGTCTAAAAAGGATAACTTTTTAGATGTGCGATCATACATCGCTTCCGTTATGGTAAGATTTTTTCCATGAATATTGAGTTTCATAGGGTTCCTCCTTTATAGTATAAGTATACTTTAGTCTTCATTAAAATGTAGTCTTTTTGATTTGAAATTTGTGTGATATAATAAACAAGGGATATAACTTAGCACACCAACTATCATCGATGATAGTTTTTTTTATACTCTAAATCAAAACAGATCTCATAAACAAAAGAAATAACATGTATTTGTTATTTCTTTAGGTAAATATTATCAAACTCAAACATTTCAATGAACGTTGAATGTCCACTGTTGAAATTACGATCTAAAATTACCGGAGCCATTGAGGATACTTCCCCACTTATCATCTTTTCTAAATGTTCAATCGCATCAAATCCTCGATCAATCGATTCATCAAATAAATCTAAGAAGGTTGCATTTGAAGTAATACTTGGCTCAGCAGGATTTTTCCACAATGAGCGACTTAAATTAAGCTCATCATAAGACTCATCAATATTAGAAGAAACCATATGGGATGAGAACTTCCATAAATTATTCGCAATAACACGCTCTGCCCCTCGAGTTAATAAGTACATAACCCCAGTAGGATCAAAGAGTGGTACTAAAATAGATTTAGCATGTTTCATTGACAATAGGCAGTCTTCTTTTGTAATGTCAGAATTAAACGTTTTCTTATGCGTTTCACTCACTAAAAATGCTACCACGTCTTCCTGATTGTGGGTCATGTTTAAAAATGAGCGTGTAGGATAATCTTTAAGCTTTAGTTTGAAGACATCACGAACCATTTTGACATCTAAATTAGATTCATAACGAAAATGATAATATTTTAAGTTACCTTTCATTGAACCTGATCGATAAAACACGAATGGATGTGCGACACTATCTAGTGCCCAATGACATAAATAACCAGCTACAAAAGCAATCATAATTCGCTTAGCAGCAACTTGATTTTGCTTTTTCGCAAGATCAATCATTGTATCGACAAACTGATTAACACGACCACGATGCATTTGCTCACCATATTCGCTGACACGTTTGGCTTCATCTTGGTCCATCCATGGCCATGCATTATAGTAAAATAAGAAATCTGGTCCATTTGAAGCAAACTTAAACACTTGTGGATGGGCTTTAATTGCTCTCACCACATCACCTTCACTTAGAGTTTCAAAGACACGTTGTGCCATTAGACCATGCGTTAAGACATTAGGCATTTGATCACACTTTCTTAGAATTACATAGTATCATATCTAGGTTAAGATTTGGTTAATAGTGATTTAAGTGGTGTATAGGCAACCCCAGTAGCAAGCGCAACTTCATGATTGACACAATGCCCACGATACGTATTTAAACCATTAATTCAATACACCAGTATTAAATCTATTGATTCATAAACATCATACTCATGCTAATGATAGTTATGAAATATATTATATTAAAAACTTGGAAAGATTAGAATACTTGAGGAGCAAATTAATTATTAATTCTTTTTACTGGCAATATGATTGTAAATGTTGTGCCTAAATTGATTTCACTATCTACTTCTACAGTACCCCCATGAGCTTCTATTAATTGCTTAACGATTGTTAATCCAATCCCACTTCCTCCACTTACGCGACTACGAGATGAATCAACACGATAGAACCTTTCAAACAAATATGGAATTGATTCCTGTGGAATACCGATACCTGTATCTTTGATTACAATTGTTAAGAAGTTATGAATACGATCTACGCTAATGATTAATTTTGAATTTTCTTCAGAATAGTTATATGCATTAACAATGATATTATAAAAAACCTGAAATAATCGATATCTGTCAGCTTCAATCATAATTGATTCTGAATTGAATAATACATCGATGTTCTTTTCGAGTTGCTTAACCTCAAGTGAATGGATGCACTCACTGAGTAAATCTTTGATGTCAAATAATTCATAGTCAAGTTTATGCGTGTGCCACTCAATTTGATTCAACTGATCAATGTCTTTTACAATAGTTGATAACCTTAGAATTTCATCATAAATACTCTTAATTCTCTTTTGATCCAAATTCACTATACCATCCATTATTGCTTCTACACTGATTTGCAAAATTGATAATGGAGTTCTCAGTTCGTGTGCTACATCGGCTGTAATCTGACGTTTGATGACATCTTGTTTTGCTAAAGTATCTGATAGATGATTTACAGAATTAATTAATTCACTAACTTCAATAATATTCGAATTATCATCAACAATAGTTTCGAACTGTCCAGAAGCTATGCTTTTTGTCGCATCAATAGTCCTTAATAACGGCTTTGTCAGTGAATTTGCAAAATATAAACCAAAAAGTAAACTTGAAAGAATACTTACAATAGCAATAACAATCAAAATCGTTTGTAGTTGATTAATGAACAGTAAATCGTTCTCTTGGTAGAAATATGGTCCATAATAACTCATTTTCACAAGTCCAATATTCTCCCCTTGGTACTCGAGTTGATACTCATACGTTGAAAATGAACCTTCATAATCAATAAACAGATGTGACATTCGCTCTGAAACATCGTTTATAAGTTGCACACAGGCATCCATATCCCAAACTTCAGCATCCCATACTGATTCGTTTTTGTTATCAAAGACTTTTACAATGTAGCCAGTATAAAGTGAAGACATCCCGATTTCATGGACTTTATCTTGATCCCATGTAGTTGTATTAACGTCATATTGTGAAGATATTTGAGCAATTATTTGATTAATCGTCTGTGATTGCTTCTCTGCAATGTAATCTCTAAATCGATGGTGAATGTTGATACTCGAAAAGAAACTAACCAATCCTACGGCAACTAACACTGTTAAGACGATGACAAATGTTATTCTACTATTTAATGATTGTTTCATTTCACTTCACCAAAACGATAACCAACACCAAACACCGTCTGAATGTATATTGGTTTTTTGGGATTATCTTCGATTTTATTCCTTAAGTTTTTAATGTGAGTATCAATAGTTCGATCATATCCATCAAAGTCAATGTCAAACACTGATTCCACAAGTTCTTCACGTGAAAAAACGCGATTAGGATGATGAATCAAAACAAGCAGTAACTTAAACTCATTGGGGGTAAGATGGACTTTTACTCCTCTTTTATGCACTATTTTTTTACTGATATCAATTTCTAACTCACCATCAAGCTTTATAGTTTGAAATAGTGGAAATACAGAGTTTTCAGATCTTCTAAGTACGGTTTCAACACGAGCATTCAATTCTTTTAAACTAAAAGGCTTTGTAATATAGTCATCAGCACCAAGTTTTAAACCATCGATTATGTTGTCTTCGCTAGAACGAGCTGTCAACATGATAATTGGTAATCGCGAAAATTTTCGAATTTCTTGACAAACTTTTTCACCACTCAATTTTGGGATCATTAAATCCAATATAACAAGTGAAACAGAATATTTCTTAACATATTCGACCGCACTTAAACCATCTTGAACAGAGTCAACATGATATCCAAGATGCTCGAAATTTACTTTAAGAATTTCTGCTAGTTTTACTTCATCCTCAACAATAAGAATATTACCCTTTTTCATACTACCTCACTTAAAGTACTAAAACTCAACAAAGTTGTGATTTACTACGGATTTTTATGTTATATCAATATTCTACTAGAATTTTGATTGTTTTACATTAAATGAATTTAGCAGTTTTTCGCTATTAACCATTTTATTCTTTTCTTCAATATGATTCCAAATGATAGAGTATCATTAAGTTATGTTGAACCTATGAAGAAAAACTTTATCATTGCTGATAAAGTTCCTATTCAAAGATGTGTCTATGACCTAAGTCTTGCTCTTTATTCATATAAACTAATAAGTAATTAAATAACCATGTTTCATAGAATACCTATTTAGAGAACATCATATCCGATTTCTTCGATGATTTGTCTTATTTTTAGAGGAGTTATGCTTAAATCTGAATATTCAACGGATACTACCTTTTGACTTAAAGAAACTTCAACGCTCACAATTCCTTTATTCTCTAATAAAGCTTTTTTAATGGAATGCTCACAATGTGCACAAGACATCCCTCCAACGATTAATTTAGTTTTTTCCATATTTTCCTTTCAGTTGACTATTATGTAACTTCGAATCATTCCCATCCAACATGTAAACGTGTACGTTCCTTTTCGTTTGGGTGTAACCTCTATAACGTTATCCCCTTCTACTAACTCAACTCTTATACCTAAATTTTGAGATATAATGCGATAATTACATCCATTTAAATCACCTGCATCGACATGAATGGTCCACTGCGCAGGAACATTTGCTTTAAGTGAAATTGATTCATAACTATCAGATGTGATACCAGAGGTTACTCTTTGTATTCCATCACTTTCTACAACCGCAACATTATCAATATCTTTTGAAAACCCCAATACAGTTGAGATTGATGGCAATTGTATGCCAGAAACACCTAATCCTGTTTGAAACATGGCGAAACCTAGAATTACTACTAATACTGCACTGACTTGGATCATTTTAGCATTAAATGCTTTACTTAAAAGTGAGCTTAAAGCACCTAGTCCAAACATAAGTGGAACTGTACCAATACTAAAGAAGAACATTGATAACGCACCCTTTATTGGATCTCCAGTGGATAATGCATACAGTTGCATTGCTTGTAAAGGACCACAAGGCATTAAACCATTTAGTAATCCTACGTAAAATCGACTTGAATAACGATTTTTCTCACTATTTACAATTTTGCCTAGAAATCTAGGCAACCGTGGATTAAACTTTCTCAACCATGGGAAGATATTGAGCATATTAACGCCCATGATTAACATAAAGACACCCGCAATAATAGCGACGATACCTTTTGCAGCTCCAGAAAATGACACTACTGAACCTAATGCACCAACGAGTCCACCAATAATGGTATACGATACAACACGACCAGAATTATACAAGAAACTTGGCATAAGATTGTCTACCCCATTTTGTGGTATTGAGCGATGTTGCGGTATACATTGAGATAGATTGATGCCACCACACATTGCAACACAGTGTACTGAGGTAAATAATCCAATAATAAATAAAACACCGTAACTCATACCTTGTTGTGCTTCTGGAAATGAATTGAAGACATTGAGTAGTCCAAATCTTTGAGCAAAGTGATAAAGAACAAGGATAATAACACCAATAGTGATAGCATCAACAATCTTTTCAAGCGTATTCTCCTTAGGTTTATTCTTAGTAGTACTTGATTCAACTACTATATAATCCATTAAACTAATTAATCGTTTAAGTTTCTTAAGCGTTGTAATTGTACGATCGAACGTGATTTTCACTGTACCATTCGCATAGCTCGCTTTTACTGAAATGACACCATCGGTTTTCTTTAACTTAGATTGAATCTTGTTTTCACAACCTACACATGTCATTCCATCAACATTCAAGACTATTCTTACTAAATTATCCAGGTTGATACCTCCTAAGTATTGATAAATTGTTTTTACGCATTGAAACATCGTCTTAATGAAAGTGAACTAACACTTCATTACACTAGTCAATATTCATTTATTTCTAATCCATTGTGTGTAGTTCTATTGAGAAGCTGATATTGAACGATTTAGTTAGATACTGACACCAAACATAACTAAATCATTCAACCGACGTGGATAATGCTTCATAATCTGGAATTATCTTAGAATATAAAATTCATTGTTTCAATTAACTCATTGCATTTCTGTTCAATAGCTTCATCTGTCAACAAACACATTCTTAAGTGTCGTTCAAATAGGATGATTTTAACTGAATTCAAGGCAGATTGAACTGAGGCAACTTGATTTAACACTTCAATACAAGGACTTTCTTTTTCAATCATGCCTTTAATACCACGAACTTGCCCTTCAATTCGACTCAATCTATTTGTGATAGAATCTAAATCAATGCGTGCTTCAGGTCTTTTTTTCATGTTTTTCAGATGTCACTTATTTGTATGGTTTAAATGATTTTAATCGTAATGCATTGGATAGAACTGAAATTGAGGACAATGACATTGCGGCAGCTGCATAGATTGGATTTAATGTAGGTCCTCCAAAGATGAAAAGCACACCAGCTGCAATAGGAATACCTAAGATATTATATGCAAAAGCCCAGAATAAATTCTCTTTAATATTTCTTATAGTACTCTTACTGAGTTTTAAAGCTGTCGGTACATCCATTAGATCACTTCTCATTAAGACAATATCCGCAGATTCCATGGCTACATCTGTTCCTGATCCAATCGCAATACCAATATCTGATTGGGCTAATGCAGGTGCATCATTGATTCCATCTCCAACCATGGCAACAATTCGACCGGCTTCTTGTAACTTTTTAACTTCAAAGGATTTGTCTTGTGGTAATACTTCTGCTAATACAGTCGTGATTCCAACTTGTCTAGCAATTGCATCTGCAGTTTTACGATTGTCTCCGGTAATCATTGCTACTTCAATACCCATTTGTTTTAATTTTTTAATTGCATTAGAACTACTTTTCTTCACAATATCTGCGACTGCAATGATTCCTGCCATTTTCCCATCGATGGCAATGAACATTGGTGTTTTGCCTTCATCAGCTAAATCATCTGAAATAGAAACACTTTCTAGTAAACTTACATTATGTTTTACCATCAATTTACGATTACCAAGAAGTAAATGTTGACCATCAATTCTCACCTCAATACCATGTCCAGGAATTGCTTCAAATGATTCGATAGATAACATCTCTAAACCTTTTGCTTGTGCGCCTTTAACGATTGCATCACCTAGAGGATGTTCTGAGCCTTTTTCAGCAGATGCTGCGATTTGTAAGAGATAGTCTTGGGAATAATTGGATAACATGACTATGTCTGTTACTACTGGTTTACCTTCTGTAATTGTTCCTGTTTTATCAAAAATGATTGTGTTAACTTTGTAAGCCATTTCTAATGCAGCCCCACTCTTAATGAGAACTCCATTTTCTGCACCTTTTCCTGTTCCTACCATGATAGCAGTAGGTGTTGCAAGACCTAAAGCACAAGGACATGCGATAACTAAAACTGAGATGAATATAGTGAGTGCAAATGTAATTGGTTGCCCACTAATTGCCCATGCTATTGCTGAGATTAAAGCAATCATAAATGCAATAGGTACAAAGTATCCAGAGACCACATCAGCAAGTTGAGCAATTGGAGCTTTTGATCCTTGTGCATCTTCTACTAACTTGATGATTTGAGCTAAGGCTGTGTCTGCTCCAACTTTAGTTGCTTTAAACTGAATCATGCCGTTCCCATTGATACTTGCCGCAAAGACTTGACTTCCAACTCGTTTCTCAACAGGCATGCTTTCACCGGTAAGCATGGATTCATTAATGGATGTATAGCCATTAACAACTTCCCCATCAACTGGTATTTTCTCACCTGGTTTAACAATAATGACATCGCCTACTTCCACTTCATCAACAGATATAACTACTTCTTTACCTTCATGAAGTACAAGCGCTGTCTTTGGAGCAAGACCAATTAGTTTTTTAATAGCTTCTGATGTTTTACCTTTTGAAACTGCTTCTAGTGCTTTACCTAAAAGTAATAGAGCTACAATGACTGCTGCAGTTTCATAATACATGTTTTGTACATTTGTGTAATTGCCATTAAAGATTTGAAATGAGATAGCAGCACTGTAGATCACAGCTGCAGATGTACCCATCGCAATTAATGAATCCATGTTTGGTGATCTTAGCCAAATAGCTCTAAATCCTACCACATAAAATCTATATCCTGCTAGTATCACAGGGATGGATAATAGTATTTGAGTGATTGTGTAATTTACTGGATTCATCATCGGATTAAGAGACATTGGTAAAGGAAGGTCAATAATGGTAATCATTGGTGCCATTGAAATATATAAAAGTGGTAGTGAGAATATAATTGAGATTACAAACTTGATCCACATTACTTTTATTTCTTTTTCTTTACGCTTTTTGTCTTCATCAACTTGATTAATACCCACACTTTCCAGTGGTGTATATCCAATTTTAATGACTGCTGCTTTGATTGTTGATATTCTAGTGATCGTTGGATCATATTTTATACTCAATTTTTCTGTTGCGAAGTTAACGGATGCAATACTGACACCTTCTAACTGAGCGACTGTTTTTTCAATCTTGTTTGCACACGCTGCACATGTCATACCACTAATTGGCATGGTAATTTGCTTCTCTTGAATTTCTGCTTCAGCTTCATATCCAGCTTTTTTAATGGCTGATTGAATATCACTGTTTGAAACAGTTCCTTCATCATACTTAATGTGTAATTTTTCAGTTGCGAAATTCACATTTGAGGTTTCAACACCATTTATTTTTGATGTCACTTTCTCAATTTTTTGTGCACATGCTGCACATGTCATGCCTATAATCTTATAACTCTGTTGCATAAATCCTCCACTTTTCATTATGTGATCCAATCAATATGGTTGAATCATGTGAATAATACCAAGTGGATATGTAGATTTTATGAAGATTCTATATTTTGCATCTATTCGCAAATAATAGATGAAAAAAACTAGAAGTTATTAATCTTCATCATTTCTACATATGTACGGTATAAACTAAAGATGAAAAAAGGAGGTGATGATATGTTCGGATTATTACTTGCTAACTGCATTACAACAATGGGCCATCGTGGTCAAGAGTTGGCTGAGTGCATTCAAATGATGCTCAAAGCTTTCAGACTTTAAAAAACAGCTATATAAATATCGATTCTAAAATTAAATAAATATTTGAAAATTCACGAGATATTCAAATAATCACAGTTTATTCAGTTTAATGAATAAACTTTTTTATTGCAAAAATGCTTACTTGTATAAAAAAAGTCCATTTGCCAATTCATGATTCAGGCATCTGGACTTTATTAGAAAATATTTATTATAAACCTAGTCTTGCATAATTACAGTAAAGTAAGTAAAGACTTAAGAGGTGTATAAGCAACCCCAGTAGCAAGCGCAACTTCATGATTGACACAATACCCACGATACGTATTTAAACCATTAGCTAAATGCTTATCTTCCAACATCAATCCATTAATCGGATGTGCTGCAATCTTTAATCCATAATCTAAGGTTGCATTAGTAAGTGCTTGCGTACTTGTACGCGGAGTTGCTCCTGGCATATTCGCAACACAATAATGTACAACACCATCGACCACAAATGTAGGATCATCATGATAGGTAATATGAGATGTTTCAATACAACCACCTTGATCAATCGCCACATCCACAATAACACTACCTTGGCGCATATTCTTAAGCATTTCACGCTTTACAAGCTTTGGAGCACTAGCTCCTGGTATTAATACAGCTCCAATGACTAAATCAGCTGTTTCTAGTTGTGATGCAAGAATAGCTGGTGTTGAATATAAAGTTTGAATCGTATTACCAAACATATTATCAAGTTGTTCAAGACGACGATTTGAGCGATCAAGAATACTTACATCAGCTCCCATACCTACAGCTATCTTCGCAGCATTGGTTCCTACAACTCCACCACCAATAATGACAACTTTTGCTTTAGGAACTCCTGGTACCCCAGCAAGTAAAACACCACGACCACCAAAAGGTTTTTCTAAGTATTTAGCCCCTTCTTGAACACTAAGACGACCTGCAACTTCAGACATTGGTTTAAGTAAAGGTAACCCACCAAAATCATCAGTAATCGTTTCATAGGCAATTGAGGTTACTTTATGCTTAAGTAATGCTTGGGTTAATGGTGTATTTGCCGCAAGGTGTAAGTAAGTATAAAGAATAAGATTATCCTTGAGTAAATCATATTCACTTTCAAGCGGTTCTTTAACCTTCACCATCATCTCACACGTTGCCCATACTTCTTGCGCAGTCGCAATAATACGTGCTCCTGCTTCAACGTATTCATCATCAGTATACCCACTACCCTCACCAGCACCAGACTCAATTATGACATCATGGCCCATACTTACAAATACACTAACATGTGGAGGAATAAGACCTACACGATATTCATGCACTTTAATTTCTTTGACACTTCCAACAATCATTTGATAGTTCCTCTTTTTCTTTTATTGTATCAAAGAAAGCACAGTGAAAAACATGAAAACCCATTTGAGTGGTTTTTCATTTTGTTACTTGATAAACTTAATAATTATAGCAATACACTTATTCTCTTATTAATAAGATCTATTAAATTGAGTTTGAGATGTTGTGGCAACAATGATTCGTTGCACATTTCAATGTAATGTTCTTTCAATGAGACAACTTTGTTAATCATTCTATCTGCTACTATTTTTGATAATCCACATTGTTTCGAAAATGCATAAAAATCATTCTTTCTTAAATTTGTCTTCTTTCCATTAAGTGATAAAGCAACTTCTTCATTATCTTCTGGCAAAATTATACTAACTGGAAGTATATCGTAAGCTGGTGAAAGAATATAGTGATTACTTCCTTCATCTGTTTCTATAAGTGAGAAGTTTTTCAAATGCATATCAGAGTTGCCAACCACAAAAGAAAAGACTACCCGCAAAAATAGTTCAGTCATATCAAGCCCAACTTTACTAGAATACTTCTGAACGATTTTAGCACATCGTTCATATGATCCACGATATTTATCTTCTGTTAACCTTTGGTCTAATTGGCAAAAATCTTCCATGGCAAGTTTCTTCACATCATGTCCATTAATGACTCGATCAATTCTTTTGGTTATATAGGCATATTGATTACTTTCTTTAATTAATGCGTGAGGAACAGTAGAAATACCTGTAACTTCAGCCATCTTCATTATCAAGTGTTCAGATTCAGGAAGATTCTCGTATTCTTGAACTTGAGGTTTTAAGATATACCCCATAGGATAGTCTATTAATGTAAGTCTTGGTTGTTGTTTTCTTTCTTTATATAAGTGTAGTGATAGTTTCTTCTGGACTCCAGGAATTGTAAATCCTTTTCTTGATCCATCATTTGCTAGTTCTCGTAAAGCTTTTTCGTCAATTTCAATACTTGGAAAAGTTGATGTCCCAAAAAAACGTTTAATGCATGATGTATGCCATCCATTCACGTTTTCTGATTTTATTTGTTTCCCACAGCAGTAACAGTTCATATTTTTTCCTCACTTATACTGACATTACCAACGCAATCTTTACAAGCAACTAGAAGAAGACCAAAACGATCTTTGTGATCAATCTTCCAATTTCGAACTACAACTTCAAGTAACCACCCCTCAGGTATTAATCCATCAAAAAACGGAAATAGAGTTTTTGAAAGGTAAGGTTCCTTTTTAAATGGAAGTGTGAGTGAAACAGCTGTTGAAGTTAATGCTTCTAAATAGTCCTCATTATACTGAAAAGAATAACCTGAATCTATTTCATTCAATTCCCCTGCATAATGATTCCTAACGTACACAAATGCAGTTCTAAATAAACCCATTATTTACTCCCCTTTCTTCCAGGTACAGCCTCCATTCCAAACATACTCAATGCAATATTTACTTTATCCATGCGAACTGTTTCTTTTCCTTGTTCCAAATCTCTTATAAATCTAAGTCCAATTCCTGAACGTAAAGCAAATTCCTCTTGTGTAAGTCCTGCTTCTTTTCTACTTTTTTTAATGTACTCTGATATAGGATTCATCGAATATTGCTCCTTTCATTAAAATTAATACTATTTTATACCCTATAAGGTATAATGTCAATGATTTATGTCTATATTATACCTTATAGGGTATAATCTTAACAAATAGACAAACATTATACCCGATATGATATAATTTTCTATAATATAATGGATAATATACTATTTCGGGTATAATAAAAATCACAATTTACATTCGTTATTCAAATAATACTTCCCGTTGTCGTCATTGTATTGAACTACAACCCTATGAAAAGTCAATATTGACCCAACATTCAAGTTAATAAAAGAAAATAGCTCTGCTTACCGATATGACTCAGTTAGCAGAGCTAAATTTAAATATTTACTAATAAATAACTCCCATTAAAAGAGTAAATACACGTGTTACTTGTTTTTAAGCGCAGCATGTGCAGCCGCTAAGCGTGCAATTGGCACACGGTACGGTGAACATGAAACATAAGATAATCCAGCTTTATGACAGAATTCAATAGAACTAGGATCTCCACCGTGTTCTCCACAAATACCAAGTTTGATATCTGGGCGACCCACTTTACCAAGATCACATGCCATCTTCACAAGTTTACCTACACCATTTTGGTCTAAGCGAGCAAATGGATCTTGTTCGTAAATCTTGTTTTCATAGTAATGATTGAGGAAGTTTCCAGCATCATCACGTGAGAATCCAAATGTCATTTGAGTTAAGTCGTTTGTTCCAAAGCTGAAGAATTCAGCTTCTTTCGCAAGTTCGTCTGCAAGTAATGCAGCACGTGGAATTTCGATCATTGTACCAACAAGGTATTTAAGATCTAAACCACTTTGTGCAATAAGTTCATCCGCAATCTTCACGACAATATCTTTCACAAACTTAAGCTCTCTGACTTCACCCACAAGTGGAATCATAATTTCAGGAACTAAGTTAAATTCAGGATGTTTACGTGTTACATTAATCGCAGCTTCAATGACTGCACGTGTTTGCATTTCAGCAATTTCAGGATATGAAACAGCTAAACGACATCCACGATGTCCCATCATTGGGTTAAATTCATGTAAGGAATCAATAATCGTTTCAAGTTCAAGAACACTTAAATTCATTTCAAGCGCTAATGCTTCAATATCTGACTTAGCAGTTGGTAAGAACTCATGTAAAGGAGGATCTAAGTAACGAATCGTTACTGGGAAGCCCTTCATTGCTTCGTAAATACCTTCAAAGTCGCTACGTTGCATAGGAAGTAATTTTTCAAGAGCAACACGACGTTGTTCTTCAGATTTTGAGACAATCATTTCACGCATTGCTTTAATACGTGTGCCTTCAAAGAACATATGTTCAGTACGAACAAGTCCAATACCTTCTGCACCAAACTTAACAGCAGTCGCTGCATCATGAGGTGTATCAGCATTTGTACGAACTTTTAAAGTTCTAAACTCATCAGCCCAAGACATAAGTGTTTCAAAGTCTCCAGAAATGGATGCTTCAACAGTAGGAATCGCTTCTCCATAAATCTTACCAGTAGTTCCATCTAAAGAGATATCATCGCCCTCTTTGAATGTTTTACCACCAAGTGTGAATGTGCCATTCTTACTAAATACGATATCACCACATCCAGATACACAACATGTACCCATTCCACGAGCTACTACCGCAGCGTGAGAAGTCATCCCTCCACGTGCTGTAAGAATCCCTTGAGAAACGTGCATACCTTCAATATCTTCAGGTGAAGTTTCAAGACGTACAAGTACTACTTTTTCGCCTTTATTTGACCATTCAACTGCACTTTGTGCTGTTAAGACAACTTTACCACTTGCGGCACCTGGAGATGCTGGAAGTGCAGAACCAATTGGTGTTGCATTCTTAATCGCTTGTGGATCAAATTGAGGGTGAAGTAATGCATCAAGTTGTTTAGGATCAACTTGTAAAACAGCTTGTTCTTTAGTAATCATACCTTCTTCAACTAAGTCAACCGCAATCTTTAAAGCTGCAGCTGCAGTACGTTTACCATTACGAGTTTGAAGCATGTAAAGTGTTTCTTTCTCAATCGTAAACTCCATGTCTTGCATGTCTTTATAGTGGTGTTCAAGGACATCACAAATTCTTACGAATTCATTGTATGCACTTGGCATAATGACTGATAATTCTTCAATATCTTTTGGTGTACGAATACCCGCAACTACGTCTTCTCCTTGGGCATTCATTAAGAACTCACCGTAAAGCTTACGCTCTCCAGTTGCTGGGTTACGTGTGAAGGCAACACCTGTTCCACAATCATCGCCCATGTTACCAAAGACCATCATTTGGACGTTTACTGCAGTTCCCCATGATGAAGGAATGTCATTTAAACGACGATAGTAAATAGCACGTGGGTTATTCCATGAACGGAATACAGCTTTCACAGCTTCAATAAGTTGATGCTTAGGATCTGTTGGGAATTCAGATGCTTTATGTTCTACATAATACGCTTTGAAACGACGTACCATTTCTTTTAAATCATCTGCAGAGAAATCAGTATCTAACTTGATTCCTTTTTCTTCCTTCATTTCATCAATAATGACTTCGAAGTTGTGTTTTGGAAGATCCATAACAACATCTGAGAACATTTGAATAAAACGACGGTAAGAATCATAGGCAAAACGAGGGTTATTGGATAACGCCGCAAAGCCTTCAACCACTTCATCATTTAAACCTAAGTTAAGAATCGTATCCATCATCCCTGGCATGGATGCACGTGATCCTGAGCGAACGCTCAAGAGAAGCGGATTGTTTGGATTACCCAATTCTTTTCCAGAAATAGCTTCTAATTTAGCTACGTTGGCGAAAATTTCTTCGATAATACTCTCTGCGATGGCTTGACTGTCATCGTAGTAACGGGTGCAAGCTTCTGTAGTAACCACAAAACCTTGTGGTACTGGAAGTTTCAAGGAAGTCATTTCGGCTAAGTTAGCCCCTTTGCCTCCTAAAAGCTCCTTCATCTTGCCATTACCTTCCGAGAACAAATACACATACTTGTGACTCATAGTTCCTCCTATTTGTTTGATAACGCATTCATTATTATACCAAATCTCTTCCAACTGTGCACATCAACGTGAAGATATTGCGTCAAGTTGTGCGAGAATTGTCTCATATTGTCGCTGATATTCACTTGCTTTCGCACGCTCAGCTTCTACTTTACTCGCAGATGCTTTTGAAAGAAAGGCTTCATTAGACAGCATTGCTTTTGAACGTGCCATTTCTTTCTCAAGATTCTCTTTCAGTGATGTCAATTTTGCAATTTGATCACCCATATCCATATGCTCTTGCATCGATACAAGAACATTCCCACTTAAGATAGGCAGTGTTAATGCCCCCTCACTCTTAACTTCTCCTACTTGTGCATTGACCATCTTCACAAGAATATCTGCTTCTAAATGACTAAGCATGACATGTTGTCCTTGTTCATTGCTAAGTTGAATATTAAGCTCATTCGCTTTCTTAATACTTTGTGAAAGACGAAGCTCTCTTAAAGCACTAATGAGTGAAATAAGGCGATCAACACGTGTCACATCCACAAGTGCTTGATGTGAGCGTACTGTTGGATAGGCACTAATACTAATGCTTAATTCATCACTAATTTGCTTAAAGATCTCTTCACTCACAAAAGGCATGAATGGATGTAGCATTTTTAAGATAGATTTTAGTGCATACACAAGCGTATTAAGTGTTGCACTTCTAACTTGTGGATCACTAGATTGTAGGGATACTTTTGAAAGTTCTATATACCATGAACAAAAATCATTCCATGTAAAGTTAACCAGTGTAGATCCTGCTAAACCATAATCGTAGGCATCCATGGCATGAGTGACACTTTGAATCGTTGCATCGAGTTTTGTAAGTAACCATGCATCAAGTTCAGAGGCATTCTTAAGAGAAGATTCATCTTCTTCAAAGTCTTCCTCCATATTCATCATGACAAAGCGTGAAGCATTCCATAACTTATTAATAAAGTTCCAACTTGCCTCAACCTTTTCTTCCATATAACGTAAATCTTGTCCTGGAGAAGAGGATGTTGTTAAGTAAAAACGCAAAGCATCAGTTCCATATTTCTCAATGATATCCATCGGTTCAACACCATTACCTAAAGACTTACTCATCTTACGTCCTGAGGCATCACGAACTAGTCCATGAATTAGTACATCTTTAAAAGGAAGTTCTTTCATAAAGTACTCGGACATAAATGCCATACGAGCAACCCAGAAAAAGATAATATCATACCCAGTAACTAGAACACTATTTGGAAAGAAGCGATCTAAATCACTTGTCTTTTCAGGCCATCCTAGTGTTGAGAAAGGCCATAAAGCACTCGAAAACCATGTATCAAGAACATCTTCATCTTGTGTATAGTCATCCATGTTTTCAGGTGGTGTTAGCGAAACAACAATCTCCCCTGTCTCATTATGAAAATAAGCTGGAATACGATGTCCCCACCAAAGTTGGCGTGAAATACACCAGTCTTCAATGTTTTCTAACCACTGAATAAATGTTTTCTCAAATCGCTCAGGAACAAAATTCATGCCTTGATCATTTTGCTTCTTTAGTACAGCTTGTGCTAAAGGTTTCATACTTACAAACCATTGTTTTGATAAGTAAGGCTCAACAATCACATCAGTACGCTCAGAATGTCCAACTTGATGAACATGCTTTTCAACACGCTCAACAAGACCTTGAGCCTCTAGATCAATCATGAGTTGTTTACGACAATCAAAGCGATCCATGCCTTCATAGGCTTGTGCTAATTCATTCATCGTCCCATCAGGATGCATACATAATACTTTTTCAAGTTGGTGAGTATGGGCTAAATTGAAGTCATTAGGATCATGAGCTGGGGTACATTTCATAGCACCCGAACCAAAGCTCATATCAATATAAGGATCTACAAGAATTGGCATAACCTTTTTAGAAGCAGGATTTATGACTGTTTTACCATGAAGATGAAGATATCTTTTATCTTCTGGATGAACGAAGACACAAACGTCACCAAACATCGTTTCAGGACGTGTAGTAGCAACAATCAATACTTCATCACTATCGACCACTTGAAATCTAAAGTGGTACATACCCCCTTCAATCTCTTTGTGGATGACTTCAATATTTGAGAGTGCTGTTTGCGCTTGAGGATCCCAATTAATAATACGCTCCCCTTGATAAATCAAACCATCGTTATATAAATCAACAAATACTTTCTTAACAGCATCACTTAAACCTTCATCTAAGGTGAATCGCTCACGTGAATAGTCAAGTGATAAACCAAGTGTTGCCCATTGTTCACGAATAAAGTCAGCATAGGTATGTTTCCACTCCCATGCCTTTTCAAGGAAACCTTCACGACCTAAATCGTATTTACTAATGCCCTCTTCTTTTAATCGTGCTTCTACTTTAGCTTGAGTTGCAATCCCTGCATGATCCATACCTGCAAGCCACAACATGTCAAATCCTTGCATGCGTTTGTAGCGTGCAATAATGTCTTGAAGTGTTGTATCCCATGCATGACCTAAATGAAGTTTTCCAGTGACATTAGGTGGTGGAATCACAATACAAAATGGAGGTTTGTCTTCGCTCTTTGCGCGAAACAAATCATTGTCTAGCCAGAAATCATATTTGTCCTTTTCAACAAGCTTATGATCATAGCGACTTAAGAGTGTCTTTTTCATACATCGTCCTTTCTTGAATAAAAAAAAGCCTTCATCTAAGGACGAAGACTCGCGGTACCACCTTAGTTCATCAATCAAAGATTGATGCCCTCGATGACTTTAACGCAGTCTTACGTCAACGCTTACTGAAGGTTCAGCATTGATTCCACATGATGACTTATACGATGAAGGATTGGTTTTGTTGCATCGGCCCAAAACTTTCTAAGTGTCCACCATTCATCCTTAAATCATGTCTTTGAATTAGCACTATCTTACATGAATGCATCATGTCTTGTCAATGTGAAGTCCACAATAAGACGATTGACAATAGTAAATATAATGCAAGACTGAGTAAACCGACAAAGAGTTGCCCATACAGTAAATCTGTATAGCTCCCTGCAATATTAATGATACCTATAATAATGCTTCCTAAAGTAGCATTAAGCATGTAGGATAACCAAAGACCATTATGGATTGAGGTAACCCATCGACGTGGCTTCCTGCGAATAAAACGTTTTAAAATGTATTTAAGAATAAACCCTAAAAGTAACCACATGAACGCAAAGGACATAAATGGTGATGTAACGCCATGAGAGAATGATGTATATATAACCCCAGCAATACCGACAAAAATGACGAGTAACAATGATTTAATCATTATCGTCCCTCGTAATTGGCGTTAGAGTTAACACATCAGATACTGTGCGTTCTCCAAACTTAGTGCCATCAAAAGTAGGTTTATTGACAATTCTTCCATTAAACCATAAAGCACTACTGCCACCTCCATCAAGATTGTAGGCAAAGGTTGCCCCTAAATCCACAAAGGTTTGGGCTAATTCTTTCATTGTAAGACCTGGGCTTTGAGCGGTACGCCCATCTGCCGCTAAGAATATATAGTGAAAAGGCTCAATCATTCCAATTGCAGAGCGTGGATTCTTTTTAGCAGCATAATTGGATTTTAAAGATTGAATTTCTTTATTATCCACAAGCACTGGTCCAAAAGAATAACTTTGGTAGACACCTGATTGAAGAATGTTTTGACCTGTATCTGAGCCTTCAAGAATTGCACTCATAACACCATTTATATTTAGATTCATACTCATGTTGTCAGGAGCTTTACGTGGAGTATCAAGGTATAGTCTTCCATTGCGAATGATTAAACCTCTAAAGCGATATCCATAATAGTCTCCATTGATTGCAACAATTGCTCCTGTTCTTTTAGCCATACTTGAAGTCGTTTCAGAAATATTCTTTCCAAAAGTATCCTTTGCAAATAAACTATGAACAACTTCAATATTGCGAACTTGAACATACACAACATAAACATCACTACCAAACTTGCGAATCTTCTCAAGTCTAATCGTCATATCTTGATCTTGATATTCAGTGTCTGTAGAGATATTCTCATATACAATCGGTTCTGGAATTTCATCAATAGGATCGGTTGGATCTGTAGGATCTGTTGGAACATTAGGATCAATAATTTCATTACCTATGGGTTTTTCAGTTACTTCAAGCAAAAACGCATCATACAATGTGATGCTTGATAAACTAAGACTAAATATGACGAAAATAATTAGTAATATCGTTCTTTTCATGAAGGCGTTCCTTTAAATATGACTTTCTTCTGGATATTGAAACTTAGGAAAAATAGACTTCCATCGACCACGATTTTAATAAAGACTGGTGAGATTGGAATAAGAACATCAAAGACGTACACCAGTAATGCTGAACTAAGCATGACTAAGACGACTAAGGCGTAATAATAAAACAGTGAGCGCGAACCTGATTCTTTCGCATTAAACACCACATGTTTATTCACAAAGTAATTAAACATTGAAGACACAATCCGTGCAAGCACGGTAGCGACAATCACTCGAAATAGTAAATCTTCTTTAAGACTTGCATAAATCCATGCAAACATGCTCACATCAATAACTGAACTTAAAATTGAAGACAACGCAAACTTTCCAATTTGGATGTATATTTTGAGAGAATCTGTGAAAGGATTAAAGTGTGAAGCAGCATTGTTTTCGATATACACTGTTTCTATTGGATGTTCATGAAGTTTTATTTTAAACTTCTTAGCACCTAAGAGCATACTCATTTCATATTCGTAGCGGTTTTGCTCCAATGAAAGACAAAAGTCTAAAGTATCCATGGTGAACGCACGTAGACCCGTTTGAGTATCACTAATGGGATATCCAATAAGAAACTGAGTAATAAAGCGAGTGAGCTTATTACCAAAACGTGATTTAAATGGTACATCAACTTGAGAGAAATCTCGTACTCCTAAGACAATGGATGAAGACAGTGTTAATGCTTTCTCTCCAAGGGCTAATGCATCTGATACTTTATGTTGACCATCACCATCGACGGTTACAACTACACCATGCTCGTGACTAAAATGCTCTTTAATATATTTAAAGCCTGTTTTAAGGGCTGCACCTTTACCTTCATTCACTTCATGTTTTAACACTATGACCTCTTGAGGTAATGCACTAAAAATAGGTGCATACGATGATTGTCCCCCATCATCAACGACAATAATTCGAATAGGATGTTGACTACATTCTTGAACTAAATCAAGCAATGTATGATTTGGCTGATAACTGGGAATTAAAAAAGTGATCATAGTTAACCTCAATACATAGTCTACTCCTTTAGAGGCAAAATCTCAAGATAACACCACAATTTTACATGATAAAAAAATTGGGTTTACCCCAATTTGTATTTATTCTTTCTTATTTTTATACTCACAATGAGAAGGACTAAGACAAAGTAACCCACAATGCCTAAGATGATTTGTGGAAGATAGGTAAATAGTACTAACTCAGCTCTTTGTGGAAGATCAACAATCTTTAAATATATTCCAACATATGCCCAAATAAAGACAAGACCATAAGCACGTGCATTAAACTTGAAGACTGTTAATGTCATAACAATTGCTCCAATACCAAGAAGTACCAATAACCAAATATCATCACCTAAACCAAATAATGGTTGATTTAGATACGATGAATAACCAAGTGACACAAGAAGTGTTGTGACATTGGCAATCGTTGCGACAGTAATCCATCCAAAATAGATAGAAAAAGGTAGTGCTATGAAGAAACCATCGTTATTGTAGAGTGAGGTGCGATCAATCTCAATCATCATGATAATAAGACAAATCAAGACAATGACAATGAGGAATAAACTCACATCAATGCGTAAGAAATGCCATGCGATAATCCAAAGACCATTCGCAATATTAGAGACTGTAAATGGTAAGGCAAGATCATCAAATAAGTTTTGACGCACACTTAAATCATGATTAACTTTAAGTTGTACAAGGGAATACATAATGAGTAAAGTATAAATGAGTGCCCATATCGCGAATGTAATCGGTGCTGGGGCAAAAAGATTAAAGAATGAATCAGATATCTCCCCTGTCATTAATCCATTAATTGGAAGAATGTTTGCTAAAGCATTAAGGGTAATCATAAAGACTAACGAAAGGAATGCAATAATGCGCATTATTTTATTACGTTTCATAAATATTTCTCCTGCTAAAAGTCTAACATAAAAAAAGCGTTAGTGTTCACACCAACGCATTATTTGTTCACTAATTTCTTCAACACCATTTCTTTTTAAAGCTGAGAATGTGAAGACAAGATATCCTTGAACTGAATTTTTGATTAGATTTAACTCTTTAAGGGTTAATTTATCAATTTTTGTAAGAATGATTGCAAAGCGAATCTTTAAGGATTTTGCGAGTTCAATCATAAGTAAATCATCTGAATTTAATCCTCGACGTGAATCAACACATAGAAGTAAGGCTGTTAACTTACGAGTGTTAAAGTAATCATCCATAAGTTGACCAAAAGCAATTTGTTCTTGTTTAGAACGATTCGCAAAGCCATAACCAGGAACATCCACAAGCATCAAGGAATCTGTGATATGAAAAAAGTTCGCAAGACGAGTTTTCCCAGGACGTGCTCCTACATACGCTAAGTTTTTACGCTCTGTAAGGGCATTAATAAGTGAACTCTTCCCTACATTGCTTTTTCCAACCATAACCACTTCATGACGATCATTGGGTGGAAACTGAATGAGGGACGCACATGAAATAATTAAATGTGCGTCTTGACTCTTCAGACTCATACTTTTACGAGTGCTTCTTCAAGCACTTGTTCCATATTTTCAACTGGAACAAAGATAATCATTTCTTTCACAGATGCTGGAATATCATCCATATCCTTCACATTACCCTTAGGAATGAGCACTTTACGAATACCAACACGATGTGCTGCGAGTGATTTCTCTTTTAATCCACCAATTGGTAATACATGACCTCTTAAAGTCACCTCACCAGTCATCGCTAAATCAGCATAGACTTCTTGATGTGTGAGTGCAGAAATGATCGCAGTTGTCATGGTAATACCAGCACTTGGACCATCTTTAGGCACTGCTCCTTCTGGAACGTGAATATGAATATCATGAGTTTCAAAGAACTTCGGTTCAATCTTGTACGTTGCCGCATGAGACTTCACAAAACCATACGCAATTTCTGCGGACTCTTTCATGACATCTCCAAGTTTTCCAGTTAAGATCAAACGACCTTTACCATCAAATGTCGTGACTTCTACAGGAAGCACATCGCCTCCAAAGGAAGTATAGGCAAGACCTGTCACAACACCCACTTCATTCTTCGCTTCTTTTTTACCAAATTCATACATTTCTTTTCCAAGAAGTTCATTAACTTTCTTAGGAGTAATAGAAATCTTCTTTTTACCATCTTTTAACACCGCAAGCACTGACTTACGACAGATTGCTGCAATTTGACGCTCAAGTTGGCGAACACCAGCTTCACGTGTGTAATGGCGAATAAGATATAAAATTGATTCTTCACTAAATAGTGCTTGAGTAGGTTTTAAACCATTCACAAGCATTTGCTTAGGAATTAAATGTTGGCGTGTAATATGTAGTTTTTCATCTTCAGTATAAGAGGAAAGATTAATGACTTCTAATCTGTCTCTTAGTGCTGCAGGAATGTTATCAAGATAGTTCGCAGTCGCAATAAACATGACTTTAGACAAATCATACGCTTCTTCAAGGTAGTGATCTGAGAACAGTTTGTTTTGCTCAGGATCTAACACCTCGAGCATTGCTGAGCTTGGGTCACCTTTATAGTCAGATGCCATTTTATCGATTTCATCAATAAGGAACACAGGGTTAACAACCCCCGCTTTCTTCATTCCCTGAATGATACGTCCAGGCATAGAACCTAAATAAGTACGACGATGTCCACGAATTTCTGCTTCATCACGAACCCCACCAAGTGAGGCTTTGATAAACTTACGATTCAATGCATTCGCAATAGACTTCGCCAAAGATGTTTTACCAACCCCTGGAGGACCCACTAAACAAATGATAGGTGCATTCAGTGATTTTGTCACTGTCTTAACAGCTAAGTACTCCATGATACGATCTTTAACTTTTTCAAGTCCAAAATGATCACCATCAAGTACTGCTCTAACCGCATTAAGGTCTTCATTATCTTCAGTCACTTGCCACCAAGGTGTCTTAAGTAACCAATCTAAGTACGTACGAATAACCCCTGATTCACCACTTGCTGCAGGAAGCATTTCAAAGCGTGATAATTCTTCAAGCGCTTTTTGTTTGATGTTTTCAGGGTATGGATTATTCTCAATAATTGAGCGTAAATCATCCCCATCTTCATCTTTAATTCCAACATCACCGAGTTCTTCTTTGATTGCACGAAGTTTCTCACGTAAGTAATACTCACGTTGATTATCCTCAATACGCTCTTTAACACGATCATTAATGTCTTGTTCAATCGAAGAAATTTGTTTTTCTGTTTGAAGTTCACCAATAATGAGCATTAGACGCTCGTTAATGTTTAAGGTTTCAAGTAAAGCTTGTTTCTTCTCTAAGTTTAAAGGAAAATACTGAGCAAATTGGTCAGAGAGTTGTAACGCACTTACCCCTTTAGTCAATTGATTAATCATTTCGGTTGGGAAATTAACATTTGTAGCCGCAACGTTTTCAAGTTCTTTCGCAATACGACGAATGAGTGCCATTTCTTCCATAGCATCCCCAGAGATATTCTCCTGAGGCATGACCGTCGCAAAAAACATACGATCATCTTCACTCATGCGCACAAGTGCTGCACGTTGAAGTCCACTAAAGGTCACACGTAAAAATCCCTCTTTACGTTTGACGGTTTTAATACGACATAATGTTCCAAAGGTAAATAGGTCATTCTCACTAGGATCATCCACAAGGATGTCTTTTTGAGATACAAGCCACACATGTCCATTGAAATAATTGTTGGATTCCTCCACTGCTGTCATACTCTTTTCGCGCCCTACTTCAATCATAATGTCTTGATTAGGGAAAACGACGATACCGCGGGTCGCAATGACAGGAACACTAATTTCTAATTTTTCTGACTCCATATGACCCTCCTTCTTTGTGTTTACGCTTTCGCGTTGGTTTTAATAAAGTCAAATGCTGTTTTCAAACGCCATTCTTGCATAACTACGGATGGATTCAAGACTTGTTTCACTTGATCCACTTCCATGGAATACATTTGGGCAATATTTGCATATTCTTCTTCTAAGCCTTCTGGAGTAATTTCAAAGTTTTCTGCTTTCGCAATCGCATCAAGGACTAAACGTAAGCGAACTTTACGATCCGCATCATTAGCCATTTGTTCACGAAGGAATGCTTCATCTTGTCCAGTTAATGCTGTATACAGTTCAAGATTGTAGTTTTGTGATTCTAAACGACGTTTGAAGTCTTCAAAAAGCACATTTGTTTCTTCATCAATCATGACTTGTGGAATTTCAACACTTGAAGCTTGTACAACTTGGGTTAGTACTGCATCTTCAAAAGCATGTTCTGCTTCATGTTCTTTTTCATGTTTAAGGGTATGAATTACATCTTCTTTAAATGCATCGACAGTTGTAATGCCTTCTTTTTTAAGTGATTCAACAAATTCATCACTCAATTCTGGAAGTTGTTTGCCTTTAATTTCATGGACAGTAACTTTGAAGACCACCGGTTTACCCGCTAAATCTTCCACCCCATAATTGTCAGGGAAAGTGACCGCAACATCAAGTGATTGGCCCACAACAACACCAACTAATGCTTCTTCAAATCCAGGAATAAATGAGTTTGATCCAAGTTCTAATGGATAGTTCTCACCTTTACCACCTTCAAAAGCAACATCATCTTTAAATCCTTCAAAATCAATAACCACTGTATCGCCCATGACTGCTTCACTGTCTTTAATAACAAGTTCAGCATAGTCTTCAAGAGTTTTAGCAATCACTGCTTCAATATCTGCATCACTGACGACAACATTTTCTTGGGCAACTTTAACAGACTTATAGTCGCCTAAAGTGACTTCAGGAGTAACACTTACATCAAATAATAGTTCTACTTCTTCTTTTGATACATTTTTAACATCTAAGCTTGGTCTTCCAACTACACTAAGATTTTGCTCACCCAACCCGAATACAAACGCTTCATTAGCAATACTATCAATCGCTTCATTGAAAATTGCTGCATCAGAGATTTGCTTACGAACCATGTCTTTTGGAGCAGATCCTTTTCTAAATCCTTTGACTTCAACATTTTTAGCAAGTTTATTGAAGGCCTTTTCTTGTGCTTGTGTCCAAGTTGCATCCGCAACGACAACACTGAGTGTTCCAGTCGATTTTTCTTTAACAATCCAATTTGATTTCATAAGTTCTCCTTTGTCTGGTGTTAATTATACTTAGTTTGTTTAGCACTGTCAATTAAAGAGTGCTAATTGACGATAAATTGTCGCTCTTTTGGGTATTGAGCTTTAAACTCTTCAAATCCTGCCTCATCTTGCATCGCAAGATAAGTTGATCGAATACTGTCTAGCACGATTGTATCATATTCGCTTTCATCAGTCTCAATTGGATACCTCATACTGACATCAATCATGAACTGATGAATGATAAGTTGCATGAGACTTGGGTTCTCATGAGCAAAGTATTCATGAATCATCGCTAAGCCTTCATTCATGACATCTAAGTCAAGTAATGGTGTTAACGATGCAGGAATAACTTCACACATCATTCCCGAAGGATGATGGTATGTAAAGGTTGCTGGGAGTTGTTGTTCAACACATAACTGTAGAAGTAGAGCATTCGCAAACAGTGATACTCCTTCATCAAAGCATTGTTGAATGAGCGAAGTATGATTGCGAAGATTTGTCTTCTCAAGTTGTATTAGTCCTAAGGTTGCATCTTCATCACTCGTAATGGCATAAAATGCTTCTTCTACACTCAAGGATTTCTCTTTTATAGGCATTAGTTCTAAAAGACTATGCATGATTTCTTTGAGTTCCTTCTCTTCATTGGCAGAGAAAAGATTGGAAGATAAAGCCATGATGATACTTTGATACGCTTCATCATAGCGACCTTGATCCACTAACGCTTGAATTTCTTGTTTTGTGAGAATCATACTTATACCTTTCTATTGTAGATGGCTCGCACATGAGGAGCTTGCGCTACAATAATGAAGAAGAAGGCAAGGATACCTATGGTTGAGAAGCCCATGACAATCCATTGATATGGAAAGAATTCACCAAGAGTTCCCGCAATAAGTCTTCCAATAATCATTCCACTTGATACTAATATATGATATACCCCATTCACTCGTCCACGTTTTTCACTTGGTACATAGGTTTGCACACTACTCATACGAATATTAAATGAGTTAATGGATAATACTCCCATGATGACTTGTAAGGCAAGCATGAATGGATATGGTACTAATAATAGAATACCATTAAGCACATTGAGTGAGAAGTAAACAAAGGCTGCAACCATAAAGCGATGATGTGTTTTTACTTTAAACACATAATGCCATATTCCTCCAATAAGTCGTCCTGCTGTAATGAAACTCGATAGATAGGCAAACTGAGTTATCGTGAGGGTTGGATGGTTCTCAAAGAATGGATACAGTAAGGTATTAAGACCTTCCCCTGCCATCATAAGAAAGAAGAAGAATGAGAAGATAGCAATTAGTCCTCTTTCATTCTTAAGATAATCAAGTCCATCTTTAATCATGACACGTAGTTTTTGAGGAGCTTCTTTAAAGCGTTTGATTTGAGCTTCATCAACTTTAATAAAACGCTCAAAGATTGATGCAATTAAGAGAAGAACCCCTTCAATGAGAAAGATAGCACTAGGACCATAGTTTTGAAAGACAATGGCTGCAATAGGAAGCATAATGGTATTCACTAAAGGGTAGATCAGTGATGAGATCGCATAACCTTGTTGCATCATTTTTTCAGGAATCAATTCTGGAAATAATGATTCATAGGCAATCCCATAGATGACACCATTAGTTGATAATACAAATCCTAATATCATATACATTGAATAATTGAAGTATCCATCTTTTGTCACAAATGCAATGGCTAAGAATAAAATCCCCATAAGCATGTCACTACGCACTATAATATTCTTTCGTGAGAAGCGATCAATATTAGGTCCAATGAACAATGGGAAGATTATATTAGGTATCATGACAACTGCTGAGAATAATGCTGTTAAAAGTGTGCTTTGGGTTTGATTGTATACAAGTACCCCAATCGCGAAATTAATACCTACACCACCAATGGCAGAAATGATTGTGCCTATGGTTATAATGATGTAGTTTTTAGACCATAGTGTCATAACCCTCCTCCATTAAAAACACTGTCACAAAGTGACAGTGCGTGCCCGCTTTTGCGGTTTTTTCAAACATGGCGTCCACGGAGGGACTCGAACCCCCGACCGTGCGCTTAGAAGGCGCATGCTCTATCCAACTGAGCTACGTAGACATGTGCTACAGTATAATAACAAATAAACCACCATAATTCAATGTATTATGGTCACCTTTCATTGAAGTTTTTGATAAGATGATTGATAATAGAAATATATTAGGAGGAGTGAGTATGATTGAAGGGTCAAATATTGTAATGACTGTGAATATTGTGTTTATTGCCTTATCGTTGTTTATCTTTTTATTCTTCTTTCTTAAAGGGTTCATATCATCTCTTTACGATATCATAGCATTTGTAATCATTGTTGTGAGTGTAACACCACTTTCTTCATGGTTGGCGTCACTTGTGCCACTTGTTTCAACAAGTGAACTCCAAAACGGATTATTTGGGATGCTTGTGACTCGCTTTGCGAATCAAGTTGTTTGGGTTGTTATTTCCTATGTGGTATTATCCATTATCTTTTTAATCATTAAGCGTCCATTTCTTAAACGCTTTCCACTTAAACTGGATCGTCGCTTAGATAAAGGACTATCCATGATTTTAAGCGGACTTGCTATCTTTATCTTTGGAACGTTATTAACAGGCGTGTTTCTTTCTCCAGTCTTTGCGAATGGAAACGAAATTGTTGAACAAAGTGTGCTTGTCGTCTTTAAACAAAGTGGTCAACAACTCGTCGACGATGTCACTGAAAATGTAAGTGAGGTTGGGATAATATCAAGATTACTTAGCGGAGAAAACTTAACACTTGATGATCAACAAACCATTATTGATTTGTTTGTTTCATTTGAACTTCCAGAAGACGTAGCGACTACCCTTTCAAAGTTTGCCCTTAATCTTGAACCAAGTGAAGAAGAAATTAAAGCTTTAGCAGATTTTGCACAAGCACAAGGACTTACACTCGAAGACTTAAGTAAACTATTAAAAGATATGGGATTAAGCCAAGAAATCATCGATGGTTTCTTAAATGACTTTAAGTGAGTGGAACAATCTCAAGGAGTTTGATATAATCAACCTATGAATGATTTAGTACTTTGTCCAAAATATGAGAATGTATTTAGATGGCTAGGAAAACGCTGGAATGGTTTAATTTTACGTTGTCTTTCTAAGCATCCCTTACGTTTTACTCAATTAAGCACATGTCTTAAAACATGTTCGGATAAAGTGCTTACACAACGACTTAAAGAACTTCAAGCTGAAGGAATCATTGAACACATTGAATCCACATATCAGCTAACGCAAAAAGGACTAGATCTTAAAGATGTCCTCGATGCTGTACAACTCTATGCAGATCAACATGTCTAACATCCTCATTGGATGTTAGCTTTTTTTGGTCATCTCAATTGACTTACTTTTAGTAAGTGATATGATAGGTTTACTTACAAAAAGTAAGTAGGAGAACAAACACATGAATCTATCAATTATTTATTACAGTACCTATGGGTCAAATTATCAACTCGCACTTTGGGCACAAGAAGCAGCAGTTGCACTAGGAGCGAATGTACGCTTACGCCAAGTTCAAGAATTAGCCCCACAATCCGTGATTGACAACCAACCAGGTTGGAAAGCTCAACAAGACAAGTCTAAAGATGTTCCTGTCGCAGCTTCAGATGACATTGAATGGGCAGATGCACTACTTTTCTCAGTACCGTCACGATTTGGCAATGTTCCTGCACAGTTCAAACAATTCATCGATACTCAAGGAGGACTATGGTCAAAAGGAAAAACCATTAATAAGGCAGTTTCTGCTATGTCTTCTGCTCAAAATCCTCATGGCGGTCAAGAAGCAACCATTCTAAATCTTTATACTTCAATGCATCATTGGGGAGCGATTATAGTATCTCCAGGATATACTGATGCAAGTATTGGAAAAGCTGGAGGAAATCCTTATGGAACAAGTGTGTCCATTGATGCCTCAGGGAATATGGTTGAGGATGTTAAAGATGCGGTGGTACACCAAGTCACTCGCCTATTATCGATTGCAGAAAAACTAAAATAAAAAACAAGTCACCGCTAAGGTGACTTTATTTGTACTCAATGTGTTGTACACTTATTTTTTCATGTTCAATGTTTAAGACGACATACCCTATTGGACTACGATCACGATTATAATATAACGATCCAGGACATATAAGGGTTACTCCATGTAGCTGCTTAACTTCTGGCACATGGGAATGGCCATATACAGCGATTTGACATCCTAAACGTTTTGCCTTCTTTACAAGACCTTCATCTCGTTGTGAAGTGAAGAACTCATGAGAATGTGTCATGTAGATTTTGACATCACCACAATCAATAACACGCGTCTTAGGAAACGTATTAAAGCGATCATTGTTTCCTTCTACACTAATAAAAGGTCGAATCATGAATTCATTACCTTCACTATCTCCCGCATCAAGGAAATAATCAGCATCTTGATGGATGAGAGCTAGTTTTTCTAGTCGATCCATATGTCCATGGACATCTGATGTAATGATGATTTTCATAGGCTATGGACCTGTACATCATCTTGAAAGAGACGTTTTATCTTTGATTGAAATCCTTGAGGATTGCTTGTAGCAAAAATCATTGACGATTCACGTGATGGTGGATAATCTTTTGCACAGCGACTTAATACTTCAATGGAATCAATTAAGATTGCATCACTGACTTTCTTAATTTGATGACTAATAAGAGGATAATGAGTACACGCTAGTAAAATTTGAGGAACTGAGTGAGGGGCAATATAATCATTGATAAATGACTCAATAGCGTCTTCATCCCCTTCTTCAATAAGTTTCGCAAGATTTCTTCCCCACACTTCAATGACTTGACGTTGTGGGTTTTTACTTATTAGTTCACGTTGGTATATGTTTGAAGAAAGTGTTGCTTGTGTGGCAAGGATAAGCACATCTAAACCATCATCCACAAGTGATAATGTTGGTTCGATGATACTTATAAGTGTAAGATCTTCATACTTTGTTCTTACTTCCTTTGTGAGTAAACTACTCATTGTATTGCATGCGATAAGTACCACATGAATATCCAGTGAGCGAAAAGCATTCATCATACTATCGAAGATATCAAGAAGGTCTTCTCTACTTTTATCGCCATATGGTAAATGAAGTTGATCTGCAAGCAAGACAAAAGCATGGTGTGGATATTTCTCTACACATGCTTTATATATGGTATAACCACCAATTCCTGAATCAAATATTCCAATGCGATTACTCATCAGATTCTCCTTTAAAATACGACACGATATTTTCTGCAACACTTAGTGGAACAACATCCAATAGTTCCTCTTTAGTTGCGGATTTAATGTTAGAAATATTCTTAAACTTCTTCATCAATGCTTGAATACGCTTATCCCCTAACCCAGAAATATCCTTAAGTGAAGAATGAATTTGGGCTTGTGATCGTAGCTTCTGATGAAAACTGATCGCAAAGCGATGGACTTCATCTTGAAGTTGAACACACAATAATGTCAAAGGATCTAGGGCTAATAAAGGGATTTTCTCCCCAGTTGAGCGCATAAGTTCACTTGTTTGATGTTTATGATCTTTCACAAGACCTGCCACCGCAACTGATAAACTCATATCCTTTAAAAGTGTATTGAGGACATTCACTTGATGAATGCCACCATCCACAAGAATCAGATCAGGGAGTGGTTCACTGCCATCAAGTGCTTTGTATAAACGACGATACAGCATTTCACGCATATTTTCAAGGTCATTGTTTTTTCCTTGGAGTTTATAACGACGATATTTAGCCTTATTAAACTGTCCATTCTCAAACACAATGCGTGCTCCAACACTCAATGTCCCAAAAGTATGTGAGACATCGACCATTTCAATTGAGCGGATAGTGTCAACATGTAAATGCATTGCGAGAGAATCTAAAGCATCTTCAATATCAATGCCTTTTTTCTTAACACGATTCAAATGATACACTAAACTTTGTGTAGCATTATCATGAGCTAGATTTAACTCTTTTACTTTATCACCACGTTTTGGAGAACTTACTTTAATACCTAATGCTTCACTTAACAAGTTTGCATCCAAGGATTCAGGAACCATTAAGTGAGTTGGTTTCGGTGTATGTTCATAGTATTCAAAAATAAGTGTTTGTATCTGATCTTCAACGGGTTGCATAAGATCATTAATCCAATCATCTTTCTTAACAATTTTACCATCACGAATCATAAAGAAACAAAGAGATAATAAACCTTCTTGTGTAGCATAGCCAATAATATCATGTTCACTCTTAAAATTAGTAATTGTTTGGCGCATGGATACATATTGTGCTGAGCGTAAACGATCTCTTAAGGTTGCGGCAAGTTCATACTGAGTACGTGAAGACGCTAAAATCATATCTTGGCGAAGTTTCTCAATCAAAAACTCCCAATCTCCTTTAAGCACTTTTTTTACATCTTCCACAATCTTTGCATAACCAACTTGTTGAATGAAACCTTGACATGGTCCTGAGCATTGCTTGATATGGTAATAAAGACATACATTCTTTGGAAGTGTGCGACATTTTCTTAATTGAAATACATCATGAAGCAGTTTAATCGTATCACGAGCTGCTCTCGCATCAGGATACGGTCCAAAATACATCGCTTTCTTATCTTTTTTGCGATCACGAACAACAAGTAATTGCGGAAACTTCTCACTCGTTAACTTAATCATCGGATATGTTTTATCATCCATAAACATAATATTGTAGATTGGACGATGTTGTTTAATTAAGTCTATTTCTAAGAGTAATGCTTCTTTCTCACTTGGTGTCACAATAAATGATACATCCATCGCATCTAAGACGAGTTTGGATGTTTTACCTTCATGAGGACGATTAAAATAGGAATTGACTCGCTTCTTCAAATCCTTCGCTTTACCAACATAGATAATTGATCCCGCATCATTCTTAAAGATATAACATCCACTTAAAGAAGGAATGATTTCGAGAGCATCTTTATAAATCATTTAAATGTTACCACGGTGGCGACAATGCCTCCTTGTTCAAGCGGAGCTTGAGCATAAGACTTCACATTAGGATGGCGTGATAAGTGCTCACCGATGACTTTCTTTAGTATTAAAGTACCGACACCATGAATAATAATCCCTGAAGGAATATTGTTCATAAGACAATCCTCGATATAATCATTAACTTTCGCAATGGCTTCATCCCCACGCATCCCTACCACTACACACTCAAGTAAACTTCCACGAGGAGCATTGGAAGGTGCTGTATAGGTTGCAACATTTTTCTTAGGTTTTGGAGCTTGGGTTTTCTCAAGTTGAGATAAGGAGGCCTTTATTCGCATGCCATTAATATCAATCATCGCTTGTTTGCCTTTGATCTCTAACACTTGACCACTACGTTGTGATCCTTTAACTTTAACGTAGTCTTTAACCCCAATCGTTTCATCAATCTTTTGAGTTGGAATTGGTGAGAGAGCAACGACTTCTTTCTTAATGTTTTGAAGTGTTTGAGTGACATGTTTTTGTTGCGATGCTTCTTGTAAATACATTTGAATTTCTTCAACAGCTTCATTCACTTTTTCTTGAATGAGTGTTTGTGCTTGACGTTCAATGGTTTCAAGTTTTGTCTTTAAGGCTTGTTCTTGTGATGATAATTGAGTTTTTTGATCTTCAAGATCCTTTACTTGGGTAAGTAATGACTCTTCTAATAACTGATTTGTTTGAATTTGCTCATTAAGACGTTCTAATAAAAGTGTTGTCTCACTACGCTTTGTTTCTAGTTCTTCTGAAGCACGTTGAAGCAGTGATTCAGGTAAGGCAAAACGTGATGCAATCGCTAAGGCATTAGATTGTCCTGCTTGATGAGGAAAAAAGCGGTAAGTTGGTGATAAAGTTTGAATATCAAACTCAACACTTGAAATCATTACTCCATCCCATTCGTATGCAATTTGTTTGATACGATTATAATGGGTTGTCGCAATGAGCGTACATTCTTTCTTATAAAAAGCATCCAATATCGCAATCGCTAAACTTTCTCCTTCATCAGGATCAGTTCCACTTCCTAACTCGTCAAGAAGCACAAGTGACGCTGGTGTAACTTTAGTTAGAATTTGAGAGATATTTGAAATATGAGAAGAGAACGTAGAAAGTGAGCTTTGAATTGATTGCTCATCTCCAATGTCTGCGAACACTCCATCATAAAATGGAAGTTGTGCAGCACGAACTAAAATGGGTAATCCAGCATAAGCCATTAATGTAAACAATCCAATAATCTTAAGTGCTACGGTTTTCCCCCCAGTATTGGGTCCACTAATAATACAAATACGAGTCGTATCATCAAGATGATACGTATTTGCGACAACTGCTTTAGGATCAATTAAAGGATGGCGTGCAGCTTCTAGATGCAAGCTTTTGCCACCAAGTTTTGGAATGTTTGCGTCTCTTTCAAGACCATAACGTGCTTTCGCAAACCACTCATCAAGCATCATTAGTGCCTCATGTGAAGCTTTCAAAGTTAAAGCATGTTCCCCTACAAAGTTGGAACACTCCCATGCAATACGCTCAATTTCATTCTCAATATTGGATTCAATGGTTTGTTTTTGATTATTAAGCTGCATCAAAAATGCAGGTTCAACATAGGCACTTTGACCTGATGCAGACTCCCCAACAATAAGACCATTAAAAGTGTTCTTCTCAGAAATCTTAGCCATAAGCACATAGCGATCACCACGCATGGTTACCACTTGCTCACTAAGTCTATTTGCGTTTTGACGCATGAAATCTTGGGTTTGTTTGTTAATGGACCCTTCCACATCACGAAGTTGTTTACGTAGTGATTTTAAGGTTGGACTTGCACTATCTAAGACTTCTCCTGTTGGTGAAAAACACGCATCAAGGCGAGTAACCAGTGGCATATAAATGACCATACCATCAAGGACATCAAGAACACGCTCACCTCTTAAAGTCTTAAAGACCTGCTTCTTTAAGGTGATTAAACGATGGTTAACCTTATTGAGTGCCACCAAATCAAGAATGTCACAAAGACCTCCTTTGGAGGCTTTAATGAGGGTTGCTTGGGTGTTACTTAAACCTTTTAAATAATGATCACCACCAGATAAGATGTATTCCATCGCATCATAGGTATCATTAAGACGTTGGGTAATTTCCAAGCGTTTAAATGAAGGGGTTAGTCCTTTTAGGACTTCTTGATTATCATCAAAATGAGCATAGGTTGAGACGATTTCAAGGATTGTTTTAAATTCTAAGGCATCATTCATTAGTTTCGCTTCTTTCTAAAAATTCATCAATGATTGCTTCATCAATACCAAGTTGAAGTAACCATGATTTTAGTCTTGCTTTTGTTTCTTCATCTAATTCTTGAGGTTGTGAGATATAAGTAAATAAGTCTTTACTCGCTTCAAAGGATTCTTTCACACGCTCATCTTCAATAAACGATAATGTTAAGGACTGGATTGGTGAAAGCCACGATGAATTCACGACACTTGGTCCAAATGAAAACCAAGGTAGCAACAAGACAAGACTAATCACAAACAACCATATCCATGATCCAACAAACGAGAATAATGAACCAAATAACGCATTAATTGGTTTTAGTAATGGAATGTTTGAAATGACCTTCACAAGTGGGATTAATAAGAGCATTAAGATTGAACCAATCGCAAATAAAATAAAGAACCATACGATTTGATTAGCACCTTGTAGCATCGATTCAATAATACTTGCATCAATGGTTGCGTCTTGAAAACTAATAAGCATCCAACGCTCTGAAGCCCAAGGCATGAGGGTGGTCGCAAATAACAACGCAATCCCAAGGGACAATAATTCAAAGAGTTGTAGCAGAAATCCTTTTTTAAGGCCTGCTCTAAAACGCAATAATATAAACAGAACAATCAAACCATTAATCATCCATGGATTTTGAAGTAATGTATCAAACATAAATTTAACCCTCCGAAGCGATTACGTGTATGCTACAATATTACCATGAAAACCATACTGTCGACCACTCTTGATTCAAACCAACGGGCACGGTTAATAAAAACATATAAAGCATATTCAGTTCCATTTAATCATCCGTACATTACCCATGCCTTTAAAGTGGATGACACCCTCATTCAGATTTATACTTCTGGAAAAGTAGTCTTTAGTGGACCTGATGCTCAAACATTCAAAGAACTGTTCTCCCCTCCTCAGCGTACTATGACTCATGCAGGGAGTGATGAAGTAGGCACAGGAGATTATTTTGGTCCTGTCGTAGTATGTGCTTGTGTATGTGATGAATCTCAAAGTGCATTACTATCAAGTCGAGGCATTATGGACTCTAAACTCATGGATGATGAGACAATGATTGCGTTATATCATGAATTTAAAGATTCGATTACGCATTCACTCATGATCGTTTCTCCTTCCAAATACAATGACATTCATCGCACTCATAATATGAATGCAATTAAGGCTAAACTACACTATGAAGCTTATGTGTCACTTTCTAAGAAAACAACGCTTCCTTCACTTTGTGTCGTCGATCAGTTTACGCCTAAAGACAAATTCTATGAATATCTAAATATAAAACCTGACTCCAATATTCCACTTCACTTTGAGACCAAAGCTGAATCAAAATATATCGCTGTGGCGATGGCGAGTGTGTTTGCAAGGGCTGTCTTTGTGTTAACACTACGCCAACTCGAAAGCCACTATGATATACCTCTTCCTAAAGGAGCAAGTGATCGAGTGGATGAAGCAGCTAAAAACTTCATTGAAAAGCATGGAAAAGATAAACTAAATCACGTGGCAAAACTGCATTTTAAGAATACCTCACGTGTTATAGATAAATAGATGGAGGGGTTATGGCATTATCAATGTTACCGATAGTTATCGTGATTGTAGGGGTTATATTACTTGTCTTAGTCTTTATTGTCATTGGTTCAATAAAATAGCGACGATTCACTCGTCGCTATTTTTATTGAATTGATATGCTAAGATCAACTTTATGATCTAGTTTAGTGAGTTTTACACCAGCTTGAGAAAGCATACGCTTTGATGCAATGACTGATGATGTATTTGCATATTTATCACTTTCATAAACCAGTTCTTTAATACCCGATTGAATGATTGCTTTAGCACATTCATTGCATGGGAATAATGACACATACATCGTACATCCATCAAGCTTTGTAGTAGCATTTAAGATTGCATTAAGTTCTGCATGCACAACATAGGCATATTTACTGTTTTCATAATCGTCATGACTATCCCATGGAAAATCATCATCACTAATCCCTGTAGGAAAGCCATTGTAGCCTAAACCTACAACTTTCTTAAGTGGTGTTACGATACATGCACCAACTTGAGTGTTAGGATCTTTAGAACGCTTTGCACTTAAGTGAGCCATACCCATAAAGTAATCATCCCAGGAAATCACATCAAGACGTTTCATATTATCCTCCATAAAAGCGTACAAGCGCTTCTGCTAACGAGCGAACATACCATTGAATGGGTTCAAAATCGATGGATGCTAGCGTGTTTAGTACTCGCTCATCCGTTGTAGGAAATAATGGCGTTAAAGTTGTACCTTGAATCATTAAGAACACTAAGGCAAACCCTAAAAACATCCCTGCATATAGTGCGTTTTGTTTCAGTGAAGCCCATGATTTCTTTGTTGAAATTGAAATTCCAACTAAAACCCCCGCAACAAATCCTCCAAGATGTCCTAAAAAAGAAACACCAGGAAGAAGTGAAATGAAGACGTTAATAAGTAAAAGATTAATAAAACTCATACGAACTTGAGGTTGACGAATAGTTCCACTTTCAAAAGCACTCACCACGATTAAACCAAGTAAACCAAACAACCCTGCACTTGCCCCAACAAGAAGTATATTTCCCTGTGCAACAAATACAAACATAGAACCACTTAGAACACTTAAGATAAACGTAACAAGCATTTTAGTGCTTCCTACTTCGCGCTCAGTGATACGTCCTAGATTGAGTAAAGCATACCCATTCATAAGTAGATGCGCTACACTAATATGCACAAGTCCTACACTGAGTAAACGCCAATATTCGAAATGGGCTACCATAAATGTTTTGTAGTAGGCACCAAAAATAATTGCAGAAGCTGCTGTATCATTGATTAGACGCCCTACGATATTAATGAGTGAAAAATTAGCAATCATAACAATCAAAAGACCAAACGTCACAATAGGGATATTAAATACTGTTTTAACTTTGATTTTCTTACGTCGTGTTTTCTTCTTTACAACAGGTTGCTCACTAAAATCAGGTGTTAGTGAAAATGCGGCAGTAATCCCTGCAAAAGTGTTTGTAAGTAAAGAATCCACAAACTCTGATGTTGCACGAACTTGTGTTAAGCGCTCATCACTCTCTCCGTCTTTGTTGTTGACATGAATATCTAAAAGTCTTGATTGAATGCTTAGATTTTTAGCTAAACTATCATGAGTCGTAATGACACGATTGAGTTCAAAATAACTTTCATCAATGCTTTTTGGTGAAAGCCTAATAATGGGATAATCATTGCGCTTAGGATTAGTCAACCAAATCTCATCATACGATGCTCCCATTTTAATGAGTTGATATTGATGATTAAACACAAAATAGTGCATGAGTTGTAGCATCTCTTTATTTACTTGAATGACACTCATAGCATATCCTTTCTTGCTAATTCGATAAGTTCTTCCATACGGCTAGGCATTTTTGCTTCAAAATGCATGGCTTGCTTTGTTATAGGATGAATTAAATCAATAGCACGTGCATGTAAACACTGACCAAATGAAGCATCAATGAGTTTACGTGGTCCATATTTTGGATCATTAACAATTGGAAATTTTATATAACTAAGATGAACTCGAATTTGATGGGTTCTTCCTGTTTCTAGACGACACTCAATGAGTGAAAAGCGAGGCATGACTTCTAAAACACTCACATAAGTGACTGCATCTTTTGCATTCACATGAGTCACACTCATCTTTTGACGATCAGTACTGTCACGACCAATAGGTGCATCAATCTTAAACTCTACAGGTGTAACATTCCCATGAGTTAATGCAATATACGTTCTTTTCATTGTTTTGCTTTGAAGTTGCAGTGATAAATCTTGATGAGCAACATCATTTTTCGCAACCACAATACATCCACTCGTTTCTTTATCAAGACGATGTACAATACCAGGTCTGCGAACACCACCAATGGTTGAAAGATCACTCACTTGCGCAAGCACTCCTTCTACGAGGGTTGGTTCCTTAACACTTTCACTTGGATGAACGACAAGTCCTGATGGTTTATTGATCACTAGAAGATGTTCATCTTCATAAAGTATTTCTAGGTTCATCATCACAGGAACAAGTTCAAGTGATGTTTCTTTCGGTGTTACCTGAACAATATCATTCGCATAGACTGATTTAGATTTAAATGTTTCTTCATCATTGTAAAGGACATATCCTTCATCAATGAGTGTTTGTGCATGAGAGCGAGACATGTCACACATTGCCGCAACGACTTTATCAAGTCTTTGACGATGATATTCTTGCGACACGATAAATTCAATGACGTTTGACATCGAGCACTCCTTTCAACTCATAGATGAGTAAAGCTATGACACCACATGTTAAGGCAATGTCAGCTACGTTAAATATTGGGAAATCATATCCAAAGATTAAGACATCAATAAAATCGACGACATAGCCTAATGCAATGCGATCAATGAAGTTACCGATGGTACCACCAATCATTAAGACAAGACCAAGACGCTCAAGAGTGTAGTCCGGTTTTAAACGTACATACCAACCTATAAAGATGGCGAGCGCAACCAATGTAACTCCAATCAAAAAAGGCATTTGATTTTGAAATAGACTCCACGATGCTCCAAAGTTGCGAGCATGGGTGAGTGATAAAAATGAAGGAATGAGTGTGATGGAATCGTTTAAAGGCATGGTCATCACAACAATCCATTTTGTGAGTTGGTCAAGGCCAACTAAAGTGATAAATAGTAGTGCATCTAATTTTTTCATGGGTGTATTATACCATTTTAAAACCCCTTTGACATCCTAAAGCACACTTGATACACTAAGTTACATGATAAAAAATAACCTATGAACAACCTTTATAAAACTTTCCCTTCACTTTTTATCATTTCACTTCCAACCTTGCTTGGATATCTTTTCTTTGGCATGAGTTATGGTTTCATTATGCAAAGCATCGACATGAGTTTATTAACGACGATTCTGTTCAGTGCTTTAGTTTATGGTGGTTCAATTCAATACATGGCACTACCATGGCTTGTGACACCTCTGCCACTTTTCACAATGTTCCTTATTAGTATGCTTGTGAATGTTCGCCATGTGTTTTACAGTATGAGTCTTCATACTCGATTTAATGACATGACATGGTTTAAACCATGGGCTATTTTTACATTAAGTGATGAGACCTTTACGATATGGGGGTTATATCCTCACCATTCATCAAAATCATTGGTTATGGTTGGGACACTGCATTATTTCTATTGGATGGGGGCTGGTGCACTTGGACATCTCTTAGCTTCTAATGTCTCCTTTACCATTCAAGGACTAGACTTTGTGTTAACGGCATTATTCTTTAGTGCGCTTTTAAGTCGTATCAGTGATCCTAAAACACGATCCTATGCAATTTATGGTTTAGTGCTAAGTATTATATGTTTCTTCATCTTTCCTCGCATCATTGCATTAAGTGTGAGTCTATTCATACTTGTCATAGTAGCCCTGACACAAGGTAAAAAGGAGGTAATCCATGAGTAATAGCACATTCATGATTCTCATCATTTTAATGTTGAGTACTTTACTTCCTCGCTTTGCCCCATTTTGGTTTTATAAGACATTTGAGAAGTCCTTGTGGTGGAGACCATTCGCAATCATCATGCCCTCTTTACTTTTAGGAGTCCTTGTTATGATTTCACTCTCAGATTCATTCTTTCAATCCTTACAATGGATTGAACTTAGTGGATTAGGATTTATGATCGTGATTCATTTTGCCTTTAAGAAAGTGATGCTAACGATGTTAAGTGGTTCACTGCTTGTTATAATCCTTAAAACATTCCTTTAAAAAGACACATCCTTGGTGTAAGGATGTGTCTTATTTCTTATTGGTTTAATACTAATGCATCGTACTCATCATCTCCAAAGTGTGTCACAAAGTGAGTTAACACATCAATGGTTGCCTTAACATCTTTATGATGAACAAGTGCGTAATGAGAATGAATATAACGACTTGGAATCGACATTGTGATCGCAATGACACCTTTGCCTGACTTATGAATTTCTCCAGAATCAGTACCACCTGCAGATAACATTTCATATTGAACTTCAATGCCTAATTCTTGAGCTATCTTCGCAACATGTGCAAGTAATCCACGGTGTGCAAAATGTGATGCATCTGCAATTTCAAGTGTCACTCCATGTCCCATTTTAATACGTTTATCCCCTTTAGGAATGTCAGTCGCAATTGTCACATCAAGAGTAATCGCCACATCAGGATTAACCATTGCAGCAGCTGTTTTTGCTCCTCTAAGCCCTACTTCTTCTTGAACAGTACCAACTCCAACTACATGACTCTTTGGAGTCACATCTTTAAGATTAATCATCACTTGAGCCATAATAAGCGCTCCAATACGATCATCCCAAGCTTTTGTCGCAAGCATTGAACCATCACCCAGTGAGAAAAACTCACTATGTGGGGTAACCATATCACCATATTGTATTCCAGCATCTAATGCTTCTTGTAGACTTGAAAAGCCACAGTCTAGGAATAGATCACCCACTTCAATGACTTGTTTACGTACTTCAGGTTTCATCCCATGAGGAGGTTGTGATCCAACAATCCCAATGATTTTACTTCCTGATAAGGTTGTAATGGTCAATGGTTTTGATGGTAAGACATGTCCCCACCATCCTCCTACTGGATGAAGTTTAATAAATCCTTGATCATCAATGTGTTTGACTAAGAAGCCAACTTCATCAGTGTGGCCTGCAATCATAATTGTCTTTGATCCAGACCCTTTTTTCTTAAAAGCAATCGATCCTAAGTGATCATAGAACACTTCATCAACACATTCACTCACATAACGCTTTAATACGCGTGAAACTTCTTTCTCATTGCCTGCGATTCCATCTGCTAAGGCAACTTCTTTCATCATTGTGTAATCGATGGTGTCTTTCCAAACTTTTTTTGACATGGTTTCTCCTAGTAATGTTCGTCTTGGCGAACATGGTTTTTCTTATGTTTACTAATATACGCTTCAAAAATCATCTCAGAGGTAAACCCACACATTTCTCCAATATTCGCATATGCTTGATACGCATCCTTTAGATGATCAACATCAAAGTTTTCTACACATAACATAATCGTTTGATAGGCTTTTAATGTAGCCTCACTTAATGTTGTGTGTGAAGGTGATGATTCAATCACTGGTGCATAATCTAAATCAATACATAATGAATTGAGAAAGTGAAGTCCATCAGCATATTCTTCAAGTAAAACACTTAAATCTGATGCTGGTTTTAGACTCCAATACTTAAAACAACGCGTTTCATTCACAAATTCTGAGAGTTCTACACATAACGCTAACGTGCGATCAATGCGTGTATTTTCACGATTGGTTTGATGCGTTGAAAAGATACGCTCATCAAGTTCTCTTTGATAAGGCATGTATAATGATGTGTCAATAATCATAATTCCTCCTTTTAGTCATCGAGTTGTTCAAACTGATGGGTGTATAATTCAAAATATCGCTTCTTAAGATTAATAAGCTCATTGTGGGTTCCAGATTCAACAATTCGTCCTTTAGAAATGACACAAATCATATCCGCATTCACAATCGTTGATAATCGATGGGCAACCACAACAGCACTTTTACCTTTTAATAATGTCTTAATTGCATCTTGTAGGATTGCCTCATGATTTGAGTCAATCGATGCGGTAGCTTCATCAAGAATAATAAGTGAAGGACTTGCACATAATGCACGTGCAAAGCTAATAAGTTGCTTTTCACCTACTGATAACTTCGCTCCACCTTCTAATACTGGTTCATCATAACCTTTTTCAAGTTTCATAATGAAGTCATGAGCATGTACAGCTTTAGCCGCTGACATTATGTCTTCAAGGCTTGCGTCAGGTCTTCCATAAGCAATATTACTTGCGATTGTCCCCATAAATAAATGTGGGGTTTGAAGCACATACCCAAGGGATGAGCGAAGCCATGATAATGGTCGCTCTTGTATATTTACCCCATCAATGAGGATTTGTCCTGAAGTCGGTTCATAGAAGCGACACAATAGATTAACGATGGTAGACTTACCACCACCACTTTCACCAACTAAGGCTACGGTTTGTCCTGCTTTGATACTAAGATTAAAGTCAGTCAACACATTTTCACCTTCAATGTAATGAAAGTTCACATTGTCAAAGACTATATCTCCTTTTAATGGCACATGATCACTTGTTGTGCTCACATCAATAATGTCTTCCTTCGCATCCAATAAAGATAATACACGCTCAGCACTTGCTTGTGCCATTTGCATTTCTGCAAGGATACGCGCAATGTTTCTTAACGGTTCAAAGAAAGCATTCACATATTGAACATATAGAAGCAGTGTCCCAAGACCTAGAGTTCCCACAAGAACTGCTTGCCCTCCAAAACTAAGAAGCGAAGCACTTGAGATCGACGCAAAGGCAAAGACAATTGGCATAAAGAGTGATGAGAACAGCGCTGAGCGAATCGATTTTTGACGCATGCTTGTCGCAAGCGCTGCGAATGATTTCTCACGCTTTGGCTCAATAGCAAGTGTCTTAATACTCTTTATCCCTAAAATCATTTCTGAGAAGTCCGCTGTAATCATTGAATTGATTTTGCGCACATCACGATAAGCTTTAAGGATTTGCTTTTGAAAATAGCGAGCAATAACATAAAGAATCGGGACCATCACTAAGACTAGAAGTGCGAGATACGCATTAATAATGAGCATCACAACACTAATCCCAATCATCATTGCTAAACCCCATACCATATCAAGAAGTCCCCACGATACGATCTCAGAGAGTCGATTAATGTCTGAAGTCATACGTGACAAGATCCAACCAGATGCATGGGTATCATAATAAGAGAAAGAAAGACGTTGTAGTTTTTCAAATGAGATTTTGCGCATATGATAAGCAAAGTTCATTTCAATTTTTCCAGCTTGTTTAATGAAAAGATAAACCATAGTCGTTTGAATAATCACTAACATGACATACAATGATGCGAATAAAGGTATACGATCAAGGTATCTTCCTGCTGAAATAAACTCATCTAAGGCAAAACGATTAAAGAGTGGAAAGGTTACATCCCCTAATGCGAGGATTATCATTAACGCAAAGAGAATGAGAACATCACGTTTAAAAGTCCACAAAATACTTAATATTCGCTTCCATAAACCTTGGTCTAAGGAAGGAAGCGAGGAAAATTCTTGATCATCCATGTTGCACCTCCTCTTGTAAACTCACAACATGTGCATAATCTTCACATGACGTCATGAGTTGGTCGTGTTTTCCTTGAGCAATCACTTGCCCATCTTTTAGAAAAATAATTTTATCTGCGTGTTTTGCACTGGCGACTCTATGCGTAATAATGAGTGTTGTCAGTGGATAATTCACTTGATCAAGCGCTGTGCGCACATGTGCATCAGTCTTCGCATCAAGAGCAGAGAGTGAATCATCAAATATAATCATTGGAGATTTTAAAATAAGCGCACGCGCCATCGCTAGTCTTTGCTTTTGTCCACCAGAAAGTGTGACACCATTCTCTCCAACTTTTGTCTCTAGACCTGCTTCAAAGTTTTCAATCATGGATGCTAAAGAGGTTTGATGAAGTATCGAATGAATGGCTTCATCATCCATTTCATTACTTGCGACTAGCAAATTATTGCGAATAGAATCTGAGAATAAAGTCGGTTCTTGTAAAACAATTGAGCATTGTGAACGTAGTGAATGTTTAGAGATTTCAGACAATGCAATACCATCCATTCGAATAACACCTTCACTTGGCTCGACAAGACGTGCCATAAGGCTTACGATGGATGATTTTCCACTTCCTGTTGCCCCCATAATCGCAACTGTTGTATAAGCCTCAATAGTAAAACTAACCCCTTCTAAAACTTTCTTGTGATCATCTGGATAGATAAGTGATACATTGTCAAATTCAACGTTTCCTACAACGGTGTGTTCAACACCTTCATTTACATTTTCAATGTCATAATTCAAAAGTTGAGCACAACGAGTCAGTGCTACATCAACTTTACCCATGTCACTAAGTATTCTTCCAACATTTCGGATTGGCCAAAGTACCATAGAAACATAGGAAACGAAGACTGTGTATTCACCAACACTTAGTTGACCTCTTAAAACAAAACTAATTCCAGTCACTACCACTAAAACAATTTGAAGCAATATAAAGAAATCTGAAAGACCCCAATACATGCCTAACTGATGGATTAATTTATAAGTTAAGTCACGATACGTTGCATTCTTCGTTTCAAACTTACCAATTTCATGAGATTCTTGATGAAAGGCTTTTACCACTCTCACCCCTTGAATATTCTCTTGAATGGTAGTCGTAAGTTCACTTTCAGCTTCGTCACTTGCCTTAAATGCTTTTTGCATTCGTCTAAAGAACACAAAGGCAAACGTAAAGATGATAGGCATGACCATCATGGAAATCCAAGCAAGTTGTGGTTGAATTCCAAGTAAGATTACAAATGCCATGGTTGCCATGAAAATGGCATACATTAACTCAGAAAGCTGTGATGAAAGAAAACGTCGTAATACATCCACATCGGAGGTGACCCGCTGAATCATATCCCCAGAATGATGACTACTCCATTCTTTATGAGATAGACTTAAGACATGTTTATACAGAGCATTTCTTAATGATTCAATAACACGCTCAGATAAGATAGCATTAAATGCTCCTCTCAGAAACATAAACATCCCTGAAAGAAGTGTCACTACAACAAGCATGATCCCTGCAAGCCATAAATTTGCACGTAAAACATCAACACTCACAATGGTGTTGGTAAGCCAGATAAAGATTGGATGTGAAGGATCATTTAAGTTTAAGATAGTATCCACAAAGAATGAAACATAGAGTGGAGTCATTAGTGTAAATAACACGACTAACATCGTAAACAAAAGTAAAGCAATAACCATCCAAGCAGTTTTTCTAATATGATTGAGTAATAATTTATAAGAAGACATACGTTACACTTTCTACTTCATAACTCGAAGACGTTGTAATGCCCCAGTTGCTAGAATTCCTGTAAGAAGTCCAGTTGGAATTGATAACCAAATAAGTGGTGGCATCCAATAAATCATAAACACTGAGGAATAAATAAGCATAATCATGAAAACTTGACCAACATTATGAAATGCTGCAGCCGCAATCGATAAACCAACTACTGAAAACTTGTTTGTCTTATAAAGAAGCGCAACAATTGTTGTGCTAATAAGAACTCCACTTAAAGATACCCAAAATCCCGTTCCAAATAAAATGCCTCGCAATAGTGAAGCAATGAGTACACGAGATAGGTTTACTGCATACATGGTTTTAATACCATATAGCATTAAAGCAATGAGTCCTAAGATATTAGCTAATCCTAGCTTAACCCCAGGAACAGGAATGGGTAACACAGGTTCAATTAAGTGAAAAACAATGCTCATGGCCATGAGCATAGTAATAATCATCATGTTTTTTACACTATTTTTACGATTCATTTGACCTCAAAATCAATATCTCCTTCTTTAGGAGCAACAATTACAATTAAAATATGGTTTGGTAAACAAGTAATAGGAACAAATGATGAACTCACCCACCCTTGTATTGAACATATATTGAGCGGTGATGTTTCTTTTTCAACGCGAATACGTTGATCTTGTACTTCAATAAATACTTCTCCTAATGTGCCTTGAACGACGTAATTTGCATTAATAGACATATCTATGCGCAGAATTTCTTCATCTCTGTAAGAAACAATCGCAATTCTTTGTCCAGAATTAGCTGCATTGATAAGCCATGTTAATGAGCCATACAGTAGAGTTGACCCTACTACAAGCACAATCACAAGCCATTGATCAAATCGATTTAAATATTTCATAGGGTCCTCCTGTCATTGTATTATTATAGCGCAATATTTGCCATGAGAAAAGAAAAAAAGTGGAACCCACCTTTTTACAATTTGCCTTGCAATTCGTATTTCTCGAAAACTTCTTTATCAGCAATGATGACTAATAAATCATCACTCTTTAAAACATACTCAGCATCTGGAGATAGTGTAATCTTTGTTTGGCCATTTTGCTTAACACCAACAACATTAACCCCATAAACAGCTCTTAAGTTTAAGTCCTTTAATGAATGATTTGCCCATTTTTCAGGTACAAGTAATTCTGCAACCATTGTTGTAGCATCAAGATCAAGAAACTCTTTAAGATTCTTAGACATGAGTGTCTTCGCAACACGCTCTCCCATTTCTTTTTCAGGACGAACAACATAGTCAGCACCAATCTTTTTAAGAATGGACATATATGTTTTGTTTTTTGCCTTTGCGACAATGTATGGCACGTTGAGTTCTTTTAAATTCATGATTGCTAAAATAGAGGCTTCTAAATTAGTTCCTGTTGCGACAATTCCAACATCCACATCGGCTACACCGACTGCACGAAGTTGTTCAATGTCAGTAAAATCAGCGACCACTGCGCTTGTTGCATATTCACCTGCTCGGTCTACATTAATGACATCTTTATCGATAGCAATAACATCGTTATTGTTTTCTGAAAGTGTCTTAGCAATACTTGAACCAAAGATACCGAGTCCTAAGATTGCATATGTTTTCTCATTTGATTTATTTTTCGACATGATGTCTCCTATCCGACAATGACTTGTCCCTGAGGGTATTCTACTAAATTAGCACGACGCATAACACGATTGGATTTTAGTGTATATGCTACTGCAACTGGACCAATACGACCGATAAACATAAGGACGATAATAATGCCTTTACCCCATGAATTAAGGAAAGGTGTTATCCCCATTGAAAGCCCAACGGTTCCCATTGCGCTGACTGCTTCAAAGACAATCGTTAACGCATCACCTTGTTGAACAAATAATAACCCAACAATCCCTGAAAAAACAATAACTAAACTTAAAACTAAGATAGTTACAGCTCGACGTAAGAGATCTCGTGATATCGTCTTCTTAAATAAAACAAGAGAATCTTTATTTCTTAACTCTGTAATGACATATAGAACAACTAATGCCATTGTGGTTGTTTTAATACCCCCTGCAGTTCCTCCAGGTGATCCCCCGATGAACATAAAGAGCATCATAATAACAAGTGTTGCGGGTCTTAAATCAGCAATATTCAACGTGGAGAATCCAGCAGTACGTAGTGTTACTGATTGAAATAAAGAAGCCATGAGTTTATCTATGAGTGATAAAGATCCAAGTGATGCTGGGTTTGAATACTCAGCTAAGAATATAAATAACCAACCACTTAATATGAGAATAGCAGTGACAATTAAGACGAGCTTGACATGCACTTTTAATCGGTTGAAGATTCGCTTAAGTGGAATTCTCTTAATGATTGAACTGGATGATTTTTGAAGATCAAACCAAACACTAAATCCTAAGCCACCCATAATGATTTGAATCATGACTGTGAAGTTAACTACAGGATTAGAAACAAAGTTTTGCAGTGATACTGCTCCTAATATATCAAATCCTGCATTATTGAATGCTGAAATTGAGATAAACAAAGACTTGTAGAGTCCTTCACCTAGTCCAAACAAAGGAACAAATTGTGTTGCTAGTAAAACAAATCCTAACACTTCAAAGAATAGCGTGTACTTAAGAATAAAGACGATAAATTTCGTAATGTCAGTTAATGAGGTTCGATTTAGTGTTTCTTGCATGATAATTTTATCATGAATATTTAACTTCCCTCCAATAGCAATCATAAACAAGGCTATAAATGTCATGAGGGATAGTCCCCCAATTTGCATGAGTAACATAACGACAACCTGACCAAAGATTGTATAGGACTCAGCCACAACTAATGGTGATAAACCTGTAACACATACTGCTGATGTCGCAATGAAGAGATGATCTAAATATGAAGTTGGTATTTGTTGAGCAATAGGAAGTGATAAAAGGACACTACCAACAAAAATAACAGTTAAAAAGCCTAGCACAATTTGTTGTGCTGGGCGTAAAATAATCAGTTTTGAATCTACAAAGAATCGAGTGCTCATAATGTTTGTACGCGAGTAGTATACCCCTTATTGTTGAATTTGTCCATGTTTAGTCTTGAAGCAATCTAAGCATTTTCGAGGCGAACTTCTTTAAGTACATCTTGATACGCTGGACGATGTGCATATCCTCCATTTGCAATTTCCAACATCACAATATGGTAGTTGTGATTTCCTTCAATAAGGAGTGGTCCATCTGGGGTTACACACACATCCCAACCAATTAAACGATCGCCAACACATTGAGTAGCACGTAGTACTAAATCAATTGCTTCATCAATGTATGGGATAACCACACCATCAAGAGGATGATGGGTATCTGGATGATGAGTGAATACTTGATTTCCAAATGTGATGATTTGTTGACCTAATCCTTCAAGTTGATGAGTATTGGTGTTTAGTTTTACAAAAAATCCTTTTGATGTACCTGGATTGTCAACCACTGAACCTTGTCTTCCAAAGCGCATGCAAGCACTAATAATACGCGGTGCACCCTCTAGAGGTTGATAAGTATCCATGCGAACAGTATTTATTGATGCTGGATTTATTGCATTAATTACTGGATGTTGTACGAGTGTGTTTTGAATAATCATTTTTGAGGATATACATTGATTCCAAATCGTCTTCATTAGTTCTAAGTTAGATAGGCAGCTCTCATCGATTTTGAATGCACCTACCCCTCCTTTTAGATCATTAGGTTTAATGAAAAGACTTTGATATGGTGATTCTTCTATCCATTGAGATAATAGCGCAATAAACTTTGAAAGCTCATTCAAATCTAAAATCTCATCATTTATGGAATAAATGTTTCCATGATTTGAATAGGCGAGTATTTTTGCGGTTGGAATATCATGTTCAAGACAAAAACGATAAAATTCTAATTTGTTTAAAAGAAGCTCAACTGAATTAGGTGAGTGTAAAACTTTAGATGTTTGAATAAGTCCAATGAAGTGATCACTGACATAGTTACTAAGTGGAAGTGATCCTTTGCGATAACAGAAACGACTCAAATATTCATTTGGCATACGCTTTAATCGTAATGCTTCCTTACTCATTTCAAACACGATTTGAATAAGTGGTTTTCTTAATGGATCACTTAGTACCCGTTTTATTTTTGATAAGTTTTGATTCATACGTTTCCTTCAAAATGTTTTTCCATGCTTACTTCATCCATTGTACGATACGTTTTAGAGCGCATTAGGAATAGAATTCCTAAAACAGACCAAACTCCAAGTGCAATCATGGAAGGTGTCTCTAATGAAACAGGACTCATTGGAATAACAAGGAGTGCAATAAATGTTAATGAGAAGATTGAACCTAACCAACCAAAGATTCGATTGCGTTTTAGTTCAAGGTCACTTTTATGACGAGATGCTAAGACGAGTGTGCTTGCACTTGTGTAAAAGAACCCAATTGCAGCACCGACAGATGCCATATCTACAATCCAAAGTAAAGCTGCACGGCCTAACCAAGGAGCAATCAATGAAACGACTGCGATAAAGATTAATGATACTGTTGGTGTTTGTGTTTTTGGATGAAGTGTTTTAAAGGATTCAGGTAATGCACTTGTTTTTGCCATTGCAAAGAATAAGCGAGAAGAAGCATGCAAGAATCCATTAAGACCACTTAGGATTGCACTCATGATTGCTGCTCCTAAGATCCAACGTCCTAAATCACCTGCGATGATTGTCACTGCACTTCCTGTTGCCCATGTTGAGTTTTCTTGAATAAATGTTGGCCATGGACCAACCATCCCTGTAATCAATGTTAGTAAGATATAAATCATTGCGCCAACGATGATTGAAAAAATCATAAGTTTGGCAGATTTTCTTACATCAAAATTCATCTCTTCACTTGCTTGCGCAATGGTATCAAAACCTACAAAGGCCCATGGAGCAATCGCAATAATGGCTAGGATACCTTCAAATGGTGCTTTTTGATCAGAAAATAAAGGTTGAAGGTTTGAGAAGGATGCAACTGGTGATACGACAGCCCAGCCAAACAAGATCACAACTCCCCCAACAAGAAATAATGCAAGGAGTGATGCAAATCGACCAAACAACTTAACACCTTTATGATTTAAGTACGTAATGAGTAAAATAGCAACCGAAGCCATAATGACTTCCCCAAGATATACATTCCAACCTGCTATGGTGTAAAGAAGACCTTGTTGGAAGATTCCTGGAAACATTGCTCGTGAGATAAGTCCTAATGCTGTTGCATTAAGAGGAACGATGCTTAAATATGATAGTCCTAAAAACCAACCAGCAAAAAATGCATGAAAGCGTCTAAAACCGATGTATGCAAAGGTAAACTCACCTCCAGCAATCGGATATCGATGAATCATTACTCCATAATTCTTAGCGATGACAATCATCATGATTGCCGCAATACTCATTGCAATAACTGTTCCTAATGGTCCAGCATCAGGCAAAAACTTATTACCTGGTAATACGAATGCTCCCCATCCAATGATTGCTCCTACCGCAAGGGACCATACGCTAGAAGGGCTTAATTCTTTCTTTAATTGTGACATGTGAAATTATTCTCCTGACTAACATTTTACGCTTAAGAAAATGTGTGTCAAGAAATATTTGACGTTGTTTAAAACGTTTTAACAAGATTATAATTGATTCTACACAAGAAAAAACCTCCTTACGGAGGTCACTTAATCAATGTAATGAATGGTATAGGTAATTGTTCCTACTTGCGAAATCGTATTGTAGACTGAACATACTTTCGTAGCCAAATCAAATGATTTCTCGACAGCTACTTTATTTTGAATTCCTTTCACATGGACATCCAAATGTAAGGTTTCTATAGTCGCTGGTATTTCATCACGTTTGAATCCACTACTATGATAACTTACAGAATCAACAGTAAGTCGTTTCTTTTCAATGACATCAAGAAATGTAGAATGTAAACATGAAATAAGGGCTGCTTGTAGTAATTTATAAGGTGTAGCTTGATGAGGTAACATGCCAATACTGACACTTCCCTCTTTTAGTTCTAGCTCACCATCAAAGTTATCTTTAAAGGTTACTTTTGCTTCAATCGGTTGTTTCATTTATTCTCCTGTCGCAAGTTTTTTACGTATGCGTGTTGATATCATTTCAATAATTAAGACAAAGATAACTAATCCAATAAGTAATGCTCCTGCATCACTCCAACGATATGCACTGATTGCGAAAATCAATGGAGCACCAATACCACCAGCACCTACCATCCCTAAAATCGTTGCATATTTAACGTTGATTTCAAATCGATATATGGTTGTGGAGGCAAAGTTTGACATAAGTTGTGGGAAAATACCATATTGAATCTTTTGAATGGTATTACAACCACTTGCATCGAGTGCTTCAATAATTCCTGAATCTAGATCTTCAATGATTTCTGCAAATAGTTTCGCAAGCATACCAATTGATGCAACACTTAGAGTTAGAACTCCTGTGAATGCTCCAGGTCCTGTGACACGAATAAACATTAAGGCATAAACTACAGCTGGGAAAGTACGAATTACGACGATGACTGCAACACCAATTGATGCAACCCACTTCGGTACAATATTTCGTGCTGATAAGAAAGCGAATGGAATAGAGATTAATGCTCCAAAAATAGTTCCTAAAAATGCTATTGCTGCGGTTTCCATAATTAAAACAGGAACACCATCACGTGTTACAAAATCAAATAGGATTGTTTGATTAGGATTAGTGAGAGCATTGAAGATATTACGTGTAATAAGAACACCTTGAGCTGTAATACCTTGGTAAGGAATAAAGTCTCTAGCAACAACAAATATCGTAATAATTGCAAGCAATACGAAGAGCTTTAGAGCCCACTCATTTGGTTGTTTACGTAGTGCTTCTTTGATTTGTGGCTTCATAACACTCATAACAACCTCCTGCGAATTTCACGTGAAATTGATTCAATTACTAAAACAGTGATCATGAGCACAAGAAGTATTAATCCAACATCTGGATATACACGCCAAGCTAAACGCTCTGCCAATACAATACCAATACCACCCGCACCAACATAACCTAAGATGGCTGCATTACGGATATTCATCTCAAGATTGTATAAAGAAAGTGAATAGTACTGCCCCCAAAGTTGTGGCATAATAGCAGTCCAAAATGCTTGAATACGACTTGCTCCTGAAGATAGAATAGCTTCAAAAGGTCCCATATCTGCGGTATCAATAAGTTCAAAGAACATCTTGACCATAATGGTAAATGTAAATATTGCTATAGCAACTGTTCCTGCAAATGCTCCAGCTCCAAAGATAATCATCGCGAGTACTGCTAAAACAAGTACTGGTAATGTACGTGCAATGGAGAAGAATCCACGGACAGCAAATTTTCCGATTTTACTTTGGTTTAATTCACTTGATGCATAGGCGAATGGTAAAGCAAAGACAACACCAATAATTGTTCCCACAAGTGACATGAGAATTGTTGCTAACATAGGGTTTACAATATTATCAAAATAGAAATAATTCGGTGGAATCATTCTTGAAACAATGACAAAAAACTGTCCACCACGACGCAGTAACATATCAAGTCTAAATCGTGTCATCGACACTGACCACACGGTTAAGAAAGTAATGATTGGTATTATAATCCACATTGCTGAAATAGCAGGTCGAACTACCTTACCATTAGATAAGACTAATGGAGGTGGTGTAATCCATTTCAACATTCTCGAAATGATGCCTTTAATCATAGCGATAAACGTCGCCATTATTTTTCTCCCATTAATTCATCTTCTGTAAGATCTCGACCATAGATCTCTTTAAGTGTTTCTCGATTGATTCCCTTAGCAGGGCCATCAAAAACAATAATTCCTTCTTTTATCCCAATGACTCGTCTTGCATATTTAAGCGCTAAATCAACGTGATGCATGTTTGCAACGACTGTAATATTTAGTGCTTCATTTATTTTTAAGAAGTCATTCATTACTTGGGCAGATGTAACAGGGTCTAGTGATGCCACAGGCTCATCCGCTAAGATAATGGAGGGTTGTTGTGCAACCGTACGTGCTAAAGCAACACGTTGTTGTTGACCACCTGAAAGTTGATCAGCACGAATGTATGCTTTTTCTAAAATACCAACTTGATCAAGCGCTTCTAACGCAATAATTTTGTCTTTTTTAGTATAAAAACTTAGCAAGCTTTGGATTATGCTCATATCTGCAACCCGTGCTGCTAATACATTCTTAATGACGGTAGTACGTTTAATCAAATTAAACGATTGAAACACCATTCCAATTCCTCGTCGAAAACGTCGAAGTGACTTTCCTTTAAGTGAAGACACTTCCACACCATTCACTTTGAGTGAACCTGATGTAATCGTATGCATTTGATTAATCGCACGAAGAAGTGTGGATTTACCTGCACCAGATAATCCGATAATCGCGACAAATTCACCTTGCTCAATGGTTAATGACACCCCTTTTAGGGCTTCAACTCCATTTGGGTAACGTTTTACAACATCTGTAAATTGGATCATACTTTCCTCCATGAAAGATAAAAAAAGAAGCGAGGGAGTCTCCCTCGCTTGATTAACTTAGTTACCTGAAACGATGTCTCGTGCTTTACGAGCTCCGTCATAATCAGCATCAGTAACCACTTTATATCCTTCATGGTTATAGATTTTAATTGCGGAACGTCCAAGTTCAGTTTGAGCAAGAGCGATAAATGCATTTGCGATAGCAGTTTTTAATTCATCAGTCATATCAGGATGATTGTTTGATACTGAAATTGTATCATTGAAGATTCCTGGAGTAACACCGATTACAGGCATTTCAGTCCAGATAGCATCTGTACGGCCCCAGTCACGAGTCCATTGTACATTGTAATCACGACGAATGTCAGCATAACCGACACCAACGTCACATTGTTCAGTTGCTAAGTTTTGAGCAATAACTGAATATGAACCAGGAATAACTGGTTGTGTTAAGTCAGTAATCTTTTTGTTAAAGTTATCCATTAACCACATTGTAGGATATACATATCCTGCAGATGAAGTAGGTGATGATGATACACACCATTTAGCAGCGTTAACATCATCCCAAGTTAATGCAGTTCCAGCAGCAACTTTTTCGGCAATAGCTTTTCCAACAGCAGAAGGACCTGCATAGATTAAAGAGCGGTAGTAAGTTACTTGATTTTCTGAATCGCCTTCTGTAGGTTGGCCATCGTTCCAATCTTTCGCATTTTCACTGTCTTTGTTTAAACCACCACGTGTAGCAGCTAAAACAACTTCAGCACCTTCTTCAGAATATGCTACGTAAGTACCACCTGGTAAGAAACCAATGTGGGCTGTTCCAGCAGCTAATGCTTCCCCAGCAGCATTATAATCTGTTGAAACTTCGATACGTACAAACTTAACATCAAAACCTGATTTCGCCAATTCATCAATTAGTAATTGACGTAGCGGAGCAGTAGCACCAAGGATTTGTCCTGGGTCACGGCTAGGTACAAAAAGCACTACGAGTTCATCAATCACATTATCTTCAGTTGCTGGAGCACAAGCTGTCAACACACCGAAGAACACAAATGAAATGATGAGTAATTTAAATATAGTCTTCATCTTACCCTCCTGTAAGCTTAGCTTACTTCACAAATATATCATAATTGAACCCTACGATTCAATGAATTGAACAAGACTTTGTTATTTTTTCTAATTTTTAATCAAATTTTGATATAATGGGCACGAAAGGAATTGACTCTATGATTCATTTACTTTGTACCAGTGATATTCATGGGAATTTGCTCAACTATGATGTAGCCTTAAATCAAAGCAAACCTTATGGACTATCCTCTTTACCAACACTTTTAGAAACATTTAATCGCTTAAACACTATACTCATCGATAATGGTGATGTCCTTCAAGGATCTGCCTTTGCTACCTATTTAAATACTCATCCAAAAGCTAAGCACTCCATTGCGCTAGCGATGAATGCTTGCCAAGTTCAATACTTTAATCTTGGCAATCATGATTTCAATTACGGATTGGATGTGCTTTTCTCGTTTCTTAAAGAATTAGATGCTCCATGTATTAGCGGAAATGTCCATTACCTAGGAAAACCACTTGGACAAAGTGTTATTCATACCATTGAAAATCAAAAGATTGGCATTATAGGAGCTGTAACTGACTACATTCCACATTGGGAGAAACCTGAACATATTAAAGGAGTAACCTTTATTGATGTTTTATCCTATGTTAAGGCAGAAGTTGAAAGACTTCGACCACTTGTTGATCATGTTATCGTGGTATATCATGGAGGTTTTGAAAGAGATCTTGAATCTGGTGTCCCAACTGAGCGTTTAACGGGTGAAAACGTTGGTTATGCATTAAGTGAAATTGAAGGTATTGATGTTTTATTTACAGGTCATCAACATCGCAGTATTGCCCATGTTAAGAATCAAAGTGCTCTACTTCAATGTGGTTTTGAAGGCATTGAAGTCATGCATGCTTCACTTGATAAACAAACATGGATTCCTTCTCTCATTGAACTATCAAAGTATCCAATGGTAGAAGACATTAAGAATTTATACCAAGATGATGTTAAACCCTTCGAAGCGTGGCTTAACACGCCATGTGGGGCACTTGATGAAGATCGTTATCAACTAGCAGATAATCTTCAAGATCGCTTAGTAAAACCAGCTCTCATTTCCCTCTTTAATCAAATCATGATGAAAGAGACTAATGCTGATTGTGCTAGTAGTTCCCTCTTCAATAGTCTTGTTGGGCTTCCTCAAAACCCAACTATGAAAGACTTATTGGCTGCTTATCCATTTCCTAATATCGTTGTGGTTAAAAGACTTGATAAGCCTACTTTGCTTGCTTATCTTGAACAAAACGCATCTTTCTTCTCACTGGATGAAAAAGGGAATATTGTGATTACACCTTCCTTTGTTTATCCTAAGAAGCAACTATACAATTACGACATGATTGATGGTATTGAATATACGATGGATATATCAAGACCTGTGGGTCAGCGTATTACTGAGTGTTTATTCAAAGGACAACCACTCGATGACGATCTTGTACTAAGATGTGCGATGAATAATTATCGAAGTGTCGGTGGTGGAGATTTCGCAATGATTGCGTCAGCACCAATAGACTATGATACTGGTAAAGACATGATGACCTTGCTTGTGGAAGCATTAACCTCAAAACATGTTATCAAAGTCAACCATACTAACAATATAAAGATTGTTGCAGGAGAAAAGCTATGACCTATGAAAGTGCATTATCCTCACGTTATGGTTCTAAAACGATGCGTGAGCGATTCTCAAATCAACAGAAGTATAGTTTATGGCGTGAATGTTGGATTGCTTTAGCACAAGCACAACATGAAGCGGGTCTTGATGTTACTCAAGAGCAAATTGATGAAATGAAGTCTTCACAAGACGTTTTTGATTGGGATCAACTAGAACGTCTAGAAGCAACACTTAAACATGATGTCATGGCTCATATTCATCACTATGCTCAATTGTGTCCTCTTGCTGCGCCAATTATTCATTTAGGAGCGACGAGTGCCTTTGTGAGTGATAATGCTGAAATGATTCAATATCATCATGCTCTAAATGAGTTAGAAGATGATCTTATGTTAATACGTCATCAACTTATGCGCTTTATTATGGCCACAGCTCATGTACCAACCGTGGGTTATACCCATTATCAAGTAGCTCAACCCACAACTATTGGTAAACGCTTTGCCATGTATCTTCAAGACATTGATTTAGCACTTGAAGAACTTAAGTTTACTCAATCAACACTACGTACATTAGGTGTTAAAGGAACCACAGGTACTCAAGCTAGTTTTCTAAGTCTTGTGAATAATAATGAAGCTTTAGCCCAAGACATTGAAGACAAAGTGATGAAAACCTTAGGATTAAAGCCATTAACGATTACCGGTCAAACCTATACTCGCTTAATGGATGTTAAGATATGCAATACTCTTGAAATGATTGGTGCTGCTGCAGGAAAATTTGCTCAAGATATGCGTTTAATGATGCATGATGGGATTGTCTTAGAACCTTTTGGACAAAACCAAGTTGGTTCCTCTGCCATGCCATATAAGCGAAATCCAATTCTAAGTGAAAAGATTAGTGGATTATCACGAAAACTTATTCTTGATTGCACAAATGCTTCAATGACAGCATCAACGCAATGGTTTGAAAGAAGTCTTGATGATTCTTCTAACCGTCGCTTACTTATGCCTGAAGTATTCATTCTAACAAGTGAAATCACTCAAAGCATGATTAAGATTACTCAAGGTTGTGTCCTTCAAGTGCAAGTCAATGATGCGTTATTTAAAGAACATCATGTGATGCTTTCAATTGAGAATATCCTTATGGCCCTGGTACAAATGGGTGGTGATCGCCAAATTTGGCATGAAACACTAAGAACACTAAGTCTTTACCATCGCCAACACAATACGATGGATGAATTTGTAGAAACACTTCAAGCTCAAGTAGGTTATAATCTTTCTGTGCATCAACTTAATGATGCAATGGATCCTAAAAAATTAGTGGGCTTAGCCCCACAACAAGCCTTAAACTATGTGAAAGAGAGCCAAGAACGTTATGATTAAAGCAATTGTCGGTGCAAACTGGGGTGATGAAGGCAAAGGTAAAGTTACAGATGTCTTTGCACAAACGAGTGATATTGTCATTCGTTATCAAGGTGGTAATAATGCTGGGCATACCATCATTAATGAATATGGAAAATTTGCTTTACACATGTTGCCAAGTGGAATCTTTAATCCTCACACACTAAATGTGATTGGTCCTGGTGTTGCCCTTAATATTCACGCCTTAATGAAAGAAATTAAGATGGTTAAGGAGCGCTATCCTCATCCGATTAAACTTGTTGTGTCTGATCGTGCTCAAGTTGTGATGTCTTATCATACTTTATTTGATGGACTTGAAGAAGAGCGTATGGGAAAAGCTTCCTTTGGAAGTACAAAATCAGGGATTGCTCCCTTCTATAGTGACAAATATGCAAAACTTGGATTTCAAGTTCAAGAACTGTTTCACAGTGAAAGTGTTCATGCAAAATTAGATCGTGTTTTACCTGCTAAGAATGCTTTATTAGAACACTTATATAAGACTAAACCACTAAATAAAGAAGATTTACTTCTTGAAATTGAAACGTTAAAAGAAGCAATTGCACCTTATGTGAGTGATACCTTTGTTTTACTTCAAGAAGCAATCACTGAAAATAAAACCATCTTATGTGAAGGCCAACTTGGTGCTTTGCGTGATCCAGATTATGGAATATATCCATACTCGACATCCTCTTCAACACTAGCTTCCTATGCACCATTAGGTTCAGGTTTAATGAGTAGTCTTGATGAAGTATGGGCTGTCACTAAGGCATATTCTAGTGCGGTTGGTGCAGGTCCTTTTGTGGCAGAACTTGAAGGTGAAACTGCACAAACTCTACGCTCACGCGGTGGTGATGCCGGTGAATATGGAGCAACCACAGGTCGTCCTCGTAGTGTTGGTTGGTTTGATGGCGTCGCAACACGTTATGGTTGTGCGATTCAAAAAGCAACTCACGTTGTTTTGACTAACATTGATGTTCTTTCCTACTTAGAGCGAATTCCTGTAATCACCCACTATGAACTTGAAGATGGAACAATTACAAATCACTTTGTAGCCACTTCTCTGCTTTGGAATGCAAAACCGGTATATACCTATTTTGATGGATGGTTAAGTGATATTACTCAAGTATGTCAGTATGATGATTTACCACTTAATGCGAAACTATACGTTGAAGCCCTTGAAAAATTGATTGGTGTTCCTATTGCCATGGTTTCTAATGGACCTAAGCGTAGTCAAATCCTAAAACGACTTTAAAGCATGCCTAGCATGCTTTTATATGCACTATACTGCATGTAAACATGCGCTCTAGCGCATGGTCAAGACTTGATTGAATGGGTATGATTAAATCTATGAACAAACCTTATTCAACTAAATCGGTCGGAAGTCGGATTCGTGTCCGACGTGAACAAATGGGTCTATCACGAGAAGATTTAGCACAATTAACAAGTATTTCCGTAAGACAACTTGCAGATATTGAACTTGGTCATACTTCAATGTCTGTTAAGTCATTAGTAAGTTTGATTGAAGTACTTACTATAAGTGCTGATTACATTCTATTTGGACAAGAAGTGGAAGATAATGATGTCCACCAATTTGTCAGTGATTTACTAAAACATTATGATATAACTAAAAAATAAAGAGTCGATGACTCTTTATTTTACTTTCTTATAGTTGCGATGACCATGTGTTGTACTTTCATGGACAAAGGTTTGATATGGTTTAACATAATGACTTAAATCAATATCAGAAGCATACTCCTTCAATTCATAATGTTGCATGAGTTCAATATAGTCATCCATACTTAAGGCTTGACGTCCTTCTAGAAGTTGATTAAGTGAAGTCTTGTTTATACCTTCTTGATAGTTTTCATTAAGGGTAATGGTGAAGAACTCAGCCATAGCACCTGATCCATAGGCAAACATACCAATGGTTTCATCTTTTAAGTCTTCTTTCGCATGTAATAACACTGAAATCAAACTTAAATATAGTGATCCATTGTAAATGTTTCCTACAACTGAACCTAGTTCCTTGACGATATTAAGATGTGCTTCATCCATAGGATACGTAAGCATGCGATTTGCTTTATTCGCCATGTTTGCGAAAGGAAGGTGGAAACATGTGTATCGTCTAGATTGGTGATCTTCAACTTCTTTTAGCATGTCTTGGTATAAGCCAATGGAGAGTTTACCATCGACAAGTGGTACTTTAGAGAAGATTGGTCTGTAGAAATCCTTTTCATTACGAACTGCCTTTAAACCTTCATTGATACTTCCCAAACGAGGATTCATTGAGATAAGCATGGCGATTGCCCCAGCACCTTGAGTGACTTCTCCTGAGTTTTCAAAACCATACCAAGCAATATCACTTGATAGCACTAGAACTTTCTTAGTAGGGTGTGAGCGTACGTAATCCATAGCAAGAAACATAGCACCAGTTGATGCATAACATGCTTGTTTGAGTTCAATTGCACGAGTGTTAGAGGGTAATCCAAGTAAATCTAAAGCATAGATTGATGCTGCTTTAGAATAATCTATGCCTGTTTCTGTCGCAAAGAGCACCATATCAATGCTTGCTTTATCATGATCATCGAGTATCGTATGTGCTGCTTCACAAGCCATGGTAACAACATCTTCATTATGAGATACCATTGCCATTTCACGTTGGCCAATCCCTTGAGTATATTTATTAGAATCAACACCACGAGCTTGAGCTAATGTAGTGAGTGGTAATACTGTTTTAGGAACATAACATCCTAGTTTATCAATGCCAATCATTCTATTTCCCCTTTCGCTCAATGGTTTGATGAGCTTTCACTAATTCATGTGGATTACTAAGAGCACTTAGTAATGATAATTCACCACATAATACAAGTGCTGCGGCAATGTGAGCCATTCTAACTGCGCCATCGCTTTGATCACACCCCATAATCTTTAATGCATCATTCGCATCATCATTATCTTTTCCATGCCCTACAGTTCCCACAATGATGTTAGGTAAGGTTACTGTAAAGACTAACTCATCATTTTCAAGATAAGTATGTGTAATCCCTTGTGAACCTTCCACAATATTAGCACCATCTTGTCCTGTTGCGATATAGAATGCGAGTAACATGTTTGCAAAGTGCGCATTTGCACTTTGTACCCCACCAGCAATAATCGAACCAATCATATTTTTCTTTAAGTTTAAATCAATAATCTTTTCTGGAGTAGTCTTTAAGATTTCATGACAATGCTCTCTTGAAATTCTCATTGAGGCAACCATATGTTTACCTCGTCCTAAAATAGCATTAACACTTGATGTTTTCTTGTCAGTGCAATAATTTCCGGACAATGAAACATATCGAAGTGTTGTAAACTTCTCTAACAGCATTGTGGCAATGGCATCGGAGGCAAATGTAGACATGTTATGACCTGATGCATTACCTGTTTCATACGCAAAGCGGATGAAAAGTAAATTGGATATGATGTGTGTATCTATCTTCTTTAACTTAGCATATTTCGAGTGTTTTGAGACAATTGATTCTTGAAACTCTTGAACATTTGCTTTAACAAATTCACTGACTTGAAGTGCTTCAAGTGGGTGTTGTGCTTCAAACAAAACAGATCGGGTCATATGATCTGAGATTAAAGTTGTTTCTAGTGTTTTAGTTAATCGTGTGAGTTTTGCACCACGACCAACAGAATGAAACAAAGTTGTTTCATAGGTAGCAAGTGGAGCACTTAAGGTAATGTCACTAATACTGACATCCTTATTGTTCATTGCTTTAAAATATAGCGGTCCCACCCAAGAAGTGGGGACTCGTGTAAATGTTTTGCGTTCTGACATAATGTGCCTTCTTTTATAGTTAAGCGAAATATATTGTACACTAATTTAGTCGTGTTGACTATGCTTGCACTAATAACTTAGCTTAAGAAACCTGATGCTTCATTCATCTTGTAAGACAAAACATCTTAAATAGAACTAAATAATGACTACGATTTCACTGATAATACACTACCACGTACACCAAGTATAACAGCCACAGCACTCAGTGCGTGCCAAAGACTAAAAGGTTCTGACAATAACACTACACCTACAATAATTGAGACCACAGTGGCTAAATTAGCATAAACACTCACAGTAGCACTCATGAGTTTACCAAGCGCATAATTAATTAAAAAGAATCCCCCAATTGATGCGACAATGCCTAAATACAACAGAGAATAAGATAACTGAGGGTGTTTAATTAATAGTTCAAGATTCCAAGGTTGAGATTGGGTTATTACTTCAAATCCATGAAGACAAGTAAATCCAAGTGCCCCTACTCCCATCATCATGTATGTTAATGATAAGGCATCCATATGATTAGATGCTTCTTTGGATAAAATGTTAAAGACTCCTGCTGATATGACTGCTCCAAACATTAAAAGAATACCTAGTAGTGAGGATACTGTAGCATCTTCACTAGCATTTAAAAGAGTAAGTGCAATGACTCCACTAAAACTTAATAGCATCCAAAGTAATTGCTTAAGATTTAGTGGTTGTTGAAGGCGAATCGACGCCATAAACAAAGTCACTAAAGGAATCAATGCAATCATTATTCCTGCTAAAGAAGAAGGAACCATTGATAGTCCTATATTTTCAAAAGTAAAGTATAAGATCGGTTGCGCAATGACTACAGGAAGCGCAAAGCGAAGCATTGAGGGGTTGATTTTAATTTTAATAATCTTTAAAGATACTAGTATATGCATTACACCAAATGCAATGATAAAGCGTAGTGACAATAAACCAAAAGGTGTTAACAGACTTAACGCAAGTTTAGAGAAGATAAACGAAACTCCAAATATTGATGCGAAACCAAGTCCAGCTAAATGTGCTTTCATTAATCGTTTGTTTTACTTACTATCGATTTCTTGAAGACGTTCAAGAATTCTCATTAGGATATACTCACGATCATCTTCATTTGCTTCAAAATCTAGATGATCGACATTGATAACAAGTACTTCAGAAATGTTGTATTGTGAGAAATACACTTCATACTCAGCATTAAGTCTTTCCCAATAAGCACGCTCTACAATTTGCTCATAATCACGTCCACGCTTTTCAATACGACGAATAGCTTCATCCACTGAAACTTGAAGGTAAACCATAAGTTTTGGAGGAGCAACATGTTCAAGCATATTTTGGTAGAGTTCTTGATAGATTTCAAACTCAATGTCTTCCATCTCTTGATTTGCATTAAGCATCGAAGCAAAGATTGCATCGCCATATATTGAGCGATCCATGACAGCTTTTGTCACATGAACTGCTTCTTTAATATGTGCAAAACGCTTATTTAAGAAAAATACTTGTAATGGGAATGAATAACGAGCACGATCGTAATAAAACTTATCAAGGATAGGATTATCGACAACAGGTTCGCGAAATGGAACGAAGTTAAGTTTTACTAAATGCTCAAGTAAACTACTTTTCCCAACACCGACTACCCCTTCAATAATAACCATATCACATGGATTTTCATGATTAACTTTTTCAAATAACTTTGCATAATTTGTCATAGTACTATTTCCTCTTCTTTGACACTTAACCCATTTTATCACACAAAACCTATTGGAATAAAAGAAAGACTTGTGAAATCTCACAAGTCTTCATTTTAATACATTGAAGGGTCAATATTTGGTGCTTTATTATCCTCAGGAATTGAGGCAATTGCGACTTCGGTGGTTAAGAATAATCCCGCAATCGAAGCAGCGTAATTCAGTGCACTTCGTGTCACCATCGTAGGATCAACGATGCCTGATTCAATCATGTTTACCCATTCCCCTTTTTTCGCATCAAATCCAATGCCTGGATCTGCTTTAAGTTGTTTAGCCACAATTTCTTGACCATCATATCCAGCATTTTCTGCAATTTGCCAAAGTGGCATCAATAATGCTTCAAACACCGAATCAATGCCTTTTGATGTGTCGTCAATCTCAGACGTAACGACATCTTTAAGTTCCTTATAGGCATGAACTAAAGCACTTCCTCCACCCATGACTACCCCTTGGGCAACCGCAGCTTTTGTGGCATTTAGAGCATCTTCTAAGCGTAGTTTCTTTTCTTTTAATTCACTTTCAGTAGCAGCTCCAACTTTGATGATTCCTACACCTGTTGTAAGTTTCGCAAGTCTTTCTTGGAGTCGTTTCTTTTCGTAATCTGAGTTTGATTTCTCGATGAGTGCTTTTATTTCTTGAGCTCGCTTCTGTATCGATTCACTATGTCCATGTCCACCAATGAGGGTTGTATCATCCTTCTTAATCATAGCTTTATTAACGCGGCCAAGTTGTTCAAGTGTGACTTCTTTTAAACTCATGCCTAAATCTTTCGCAATGAGTGTTGCCCCTGAGACAATTGCAATGTCTTCAAGTATAGCTTTCTGATTATCACCAAAGCTTGGTGCTTTAGTAGCAACAACATTGAATGTCCCTCTAAGCTTATTCACAACTAAGGTTGCGACAACTTCTTGATCAATATCTTCCGCAATGATAAGAAGTGGTCGTGGATTGGCAACGATTTGTTCAAGGAGTGGTAAAACATCTTGAATTGTAGATATCTTATGATCACTCACAAGAATCGATGCATTCTCTAAAAGAATCTCCATCTTTTCGCGATTTGATACCATGTATGGGGAAATATAACCTTTATCATATTGAAGTCCTTCTACAACTTCAAGTTCTGTTTCAAATGTATTGGATTGGTCTACAGTAATAACACCATCTTTACCTACTTTATCCATGGCTTTCGCAATGATACTTCCAATCTCAATATCTCCTGATGAGATTGAAGCGACATCGGCAATATCTTGAGATGTTTTAATGAGCGTTGTTTGAGAAAGCAAGAAGTCATTGACTTCTTTAGCTGCTTTTTGAATACCTTCACGCATAAAGACAGGATTAGCTCCATTCTTAAGAGCATTTAAACCTTGATGAATCATTGCTTGAGCAAGTAAGATTGCAGTCGTAGTGCCATCACCAGCGACATCATTGGTCTTATTAGCAACCTCAAGAAGTAATTGGGCACCCATGTTTTCAAAAGCATCTTTAAGTTGGATTTCTTTCGCAATACTTACACCATCGTTGGTAATGAGTGGTGAACCATAGGAGCGTTCTAATACAACGTTGCGTCCTTTTGGTCCTAATGTTACTTTCACTGCATTTGCTAATGTATCCATCCCTTTTACCATTGATTTACGGGATTGATTATGAAATTTTAGTTCTTTAGCCATACACTCTCCTATTTAATAATCGCGAGGATATCTTTTCCTTCAACGATAATATATTCTTGTCCTTCATGTTTTATCGGTGTTGCAGCATATGATTTATACACCACAACATCATTAACTTCGACTGTCGGTTTAATAAGAATACCATGGTCATATCGACCTTCTCCTACAGAAACAACTTGGCCAAGATTGGACGCTTCTTTTGAAGACTCAGACAAAAGAATTCCACTTTGTGTCTTTGCATGAGTTTCTACTTTTACTAAGACAACACGATCTAAAATTGGTTTTATCATAAGACCTCCTTTAATTATTAGCACTTAGCATAATAGAGTGCTAACACACTTAATTATACTAACCTTAACATAAGTGTCAAGTAAGATATAAAAAAATAGATGTTCCCATCTATCTTTTCTATTTTTTAAGTGATCGTGCAGGGACTCCCCCAACAACACTGTGTGGTGGAAGTGATTTTGTGACAACCGCATTAGCCCCTACCATCGAATTATCTCCAATCAAAATATTACCCATGATCTTACACCCAGCACCAAGTACCACATTGTTTCCAATGGTAGGATGACGCTTAACACTTTCTAAGCTTTTCCCACCTAAAGTAACACCATGATACATCGTAACATCATCGCCAATAACACTTGTTTCTCCAATGACAACACCTAATCCATGGTCGATAAACAATCGCTTACCAATGGTAGCCCCTGGATGAATTTCAATGCCTGTTAAGAAACGAGCAAATTGGGAAATAAGACGTGCTAAGAAGTAGAAGTGAATTTTATAGAAAACACGTGCAATACGATACCACATTAAAGCATGAACCCCAGGATATAGCAAAATGATTTCTAGATAAGATTTTGCAGCTGGATCTCGTTTTTTGATGGATTGTATTGTATCCAATAAGGCCATTATTACTCCTCTTTCAGTAAGTATGGAGATGATAAATAACGCTCCCCGGTATCAGGAAGTAAGACTAAGACATGTTTGCCTTTGTTTTCTTCCATCATTGCATAATCATACGCTATTTTAAAGGCTGCGCCTGATGATATGCCCACAAATAATCCTGCTTTTGAAGCAAGTTGGCGAGCAAAGTCCCCTGCTTCTTCATCTTCGACAGTCTTTACAACATCAAAAGCATTTAAATCAAGAGTGTTAGGAATAAATCCTGCTCCAATTCCATAAATATGATGCTTCCCTGGAGTTCCTTTTGAAATCACAGGAGAATTCGCAGGTTCCACCGCGACAATTAGGACATCTTCAAAGGTTTCTTTAAGGACTTGTCCTACTCCTGAAACAGTACCACCAGTTCCAACTCCAGACACAAAGACATCAACTTTCGCTAGATCGCTTAAAATTTCTTTTACGGTTGTTTCTCGATGCGTACGTGGATTCACAATATTCTCAAACTGAGATGGCATGAATGTATTTTCTTCTTGAGCAAGCATTTCATGGGCTATCGCAAGTGAGCCTTTCATACCTTTTGTGCCATCTGAAAGCACAAGGTTTCCCCCATATGCTTTGATGAGTTTACGACGCTCAATGGTCATAGTTTCAGGCATAACGATGGTAAGTTTCAAATTTAGTGCAGCACATACCATGGCTAATCCTACCCCTGTATTACCAGAGGATGCTTCTATGATGTGGGTTTGAGGATTAATTAATCCTCTATTGAGTCCTTCTTGAATCATGGCGTGGGCAATACGATCTTTGACACTTCCACCTGGATTAAAGAATTCGACTTTAACGTATAAATTGGCTTTTGTTTTAAAATTTTCAGAGACATCGACAATCGGTGTTTTTCCTATAAGATCTAATACACTTTTAACTAACATGGTTTTCTCGCTTTCATTGATAAGAAAACTAAGGCTTCCCTTAGTTTTTAACGTTTTTCACTGTAAAAAAGGTGGGAGTTTCCACTAAAGGTTGACAACATCGATACCTGATCTTACAACACATTGAAACCACCTCATCTTTCTAAAAGTTAGTATACAACATGCATAGACAAACCTCAAGTTTAATCATTCCACTACAAGTTCGATTTGTTCTACTATACTTTCTAAAGCATCATTTAAAAGATCAACATCGAGTGAATCAAATTCTCCATTATCTGCCGCAAGTCGAAGTGATGCATCAATAGGAAGACGTGCTAAGATTTTAAGATTATGTTTTTGTGCATACTCTTCTAGTTTACTTTCACCAAATGGATAAAAGACTTGCCCACTTGCTTCATCTTTCATGTAAGACATGTTTTCAATGATCCCAAGAATTGGAACATTCATTTTATTCGCCATATCAATCGCTTTCGCAACAATCATACTCACAAGATCTTGTGGTGTTGTCACAAGTACAATCCCTGCGACTGGAAGTGATTGATATACAGTAAGTGGGACATCACCAGTCCCTGGAGGCATGTCTACGAAAAGAAGATCTAAATCAGACCATAAGACTTTCGCATAAAAGTCTTTTATGGCATTGTTAATCATAATTCCACGCCACATAACTGCCTTTTCTTCATCTTCTAACAGCATATTAGAACTCATAATCTTAAGCTGCTTTGGCGTTACTGCAGGATAAATTAATCCCTCTTCATTAGAGTATGCTCCTTGTTTAATGCCAAACATACGACCAATTGAAGGTCCTGTAACATCGGCATCTAACAGTCCTGTAAAATACCCATGATTCACTGCTGTATTAGCAAGCAACCCACTCACAAGTGACTTACCTACCCCACCTTTACCACTAACTACCGCAATCACTTTTTTAATGTGACTCTCTTTATTAAGACGAACCCCAAATGGATTAAATGAAGGATTCAGTTTTTTGTTTTCACTCATAATTACTCCTTGTCGTAACACTCATGATATAGTTCAAGCTCATTCTTGTCAAGGTATAGAAAAGCACATTTTCTGTAAAAGAAAAGATTTCACTCGCGTGAAATCTCATCCAAATCTTCCAGTAACATAATCTTCTGTTTGTTTGAGTTTTGGTGAGACAAATAGAGTCTTTGTCACATCAAATTCTAAGAGTTCTCCCATATAGAAGAAGGCTGTGTAATCAGAAATACGTGCTGCTTGTTGCATTGAGTGAGTCACGATTACAATCGTATAATCTTTCTTAAGTTCTTCAATAAGATTTTCTATCTTTTGAGTAGCGATAGGATCTAAAGCTGAAGTAGGTTCATCCATAAGTATGACTTCAGGTTCCATAGCAATGGCTCGCGCAATACAAAGACGTTGTTGTTGACCACCAGAGAGTGACAATGCACTTTGATTAAGGCGATCATTAACTTCTTCCCATAAAGCAGCTTGCTTAAGTGAGCGCTCTACAATAGCTTGTAGTTTTACTTTATCTTTAATTCCTTGTTGGCGAGGACCAAAAGCAATATTATCGAAAATTGACATTGGAAATGGATTAGGCTTTTGAAAGACCATTCCTACTTTCTTACGAAGTTCAATGACATCATAACCACTTCCATAAGTTTCCTCATGGTTAAATTGGATAGACCCAGTCACTTTACATGAAGGAATTAAATCATTCATACGATTAAGAACTCGTATAAACGTAGACTTACCACATCCAGAAGGACCAATAAGAGCAGTCACTTTGTGACGATAAATAGGAAGTGAAACATCTTTTAATGCTTGAAAATCTCCATAAAATAAATCGCAATGTTCAACGCTAATTACTTTTTCCATACTATTTTCCTCGTCTTTCTAATAGGAATACACTAAGTTTAATCGATACGTTCAAGAATAATACAACAGCTAGAATAAGAAGTGCGATGGTGCTTGATAAGGCAATGTTAGCTGGCTCATCCGTCATCATTGACCAGATATGTACTGCAAGTGATGTTGATTGCTCAAAGACTGAAACACGATCTCGTACAATCGCCCCCAATACAAAGATGAGTGCAGCAGATTCTCCAATAATTCGACCAATCGCTAAGAAGGTTGATGTTAGGATACCTTGAGTTGCTTGTGGTAATACTACCTTAAAGGTTGTTTGAGTTTTATTAGCTCCTAAAGCTAATGATGCAGCTCGATGATCTGCAGGAACAACCTTAAGTGATTCTTCTGTTGTTCGTATGATGATTGGAAGAATGATAACTGCTAAGGTCATAGACCCTGCAATAAGGTTTGTATTAACAGCAGGTGTGAGTGCGACAGTAAGAGGTACAAACACTGAGATACCTAATAATCCATAAATAATTGAAGGAACACCGGTTAGTGTTTCAATGAAGGTACGCATGGTCTTTGTAAGAACGTTTACTGGAGCAAACTCATTAAAGTAGACTGCAGTAAGAACACCCATTGGTAAAGCCATAAGTAGGGTTAATGCAATTAACCAAAGAGTAGTAATAAAGGATCCTCGAATACCACCACCTAAGTCTGAAAAGAATACTTGAAACACTTCACGCTCTGGATCATTAAGTTCTTGAGCAAACAGTTCTGCTCCACGTCTTGATAAAGATGTTGGGTGATTGACATATGAAATACGCTCAATGATGTTATTAGCATCCATATCCACTGTATCAATCCCAACTTCATCAGAAATCATTGTGTTAAAGACTGAATCTGGATGAACATAATGAACTTCTACGATTCCATTCCCTGCAAGGTCAACACCTTGTCGAATTGCTAAACCAAAGCGTGGAATGACATAGACATCTTCATCATCACTAAAGTCTGGCATATTGAACTCAGTTTCTTCATAAGGTACGAGTTGTGCAATATAGCTTTTTGCATAATAATCAGAAGTAAATAAATCAAAAGACATGAGCTTCATACCATTTGAGAAAACGAAATAGAAGATTAAACCTAAACCAATAATTGAAATGAAAGTAGACATGATCGTGACTGTTTGAAGAATGCGATCACTTAATCTTCGTTGTTTACGCATCGAGTCGTCCTACCTTTCTTTTCACAAAATTTAGGGAAGCATTGGTTAATAAAATTACGATCATAAGGAGAATTCCAAGTGTAAAGCGAATATCATAGTCAATTCCTACGGTTTCTTTTAAACCTTGAAGTAGTGTCGAAGTAATGGTTGCGGTGGTTTCAAATAATCCAAATGAAGGTCCACTTCGTGCATTACCACTCACAAGTGCAACGGCAGTTGCCTCTCCAAGTGAGCGACCTACTGCAAGAATTGCTCCTGAGAATATCCCGGACTTAGCTGCTAATAAGACAATCTTAAAATTAGTTTGTGTTGGCGTTGCACCAAGAGCTAATGACGCTTGTGCAAGTGAATCATCCACTTGACGAATGGATACTTCAGCAACCGCCGTAATCGTTGGTATACTCATCAGTGCAAGTACAAACACGGTACCGATAACACTATAACCCCCTGCAGAATTAATCCCTAAAGAGCGAGCAAAATTATAAATGATTGGAAGAAATAATCCAACACCCACAAGACCAAACACAATTGAAGGTACTGAAGCTAAAAGCTCAACAATTGTTCTTAAGGTTGCGGCAATTGGTTTTGGAGCAATCCTCGCAATAAATAATGCGGTTAATACCCCAACTGGAAATGAAAATAGTACCGTTAAGAACGCAATATAAAGTGTGTTCACAATAAGAAATCCAGCACCATAGAGTGTAGAGACGAAGTAATCTCCTCTTAACCACACTGTATCTGTTAAGAAACTCCAAAGATTAACTGTCCCTAAACCACGATTATTTGTGATTAAAGGAAGTATTCCTTGTGCAGTTATAAACACTGCAATCATGACTATAAAACTACTCGCAAGTAGTGCTAGAATCATCAATAATGTCGATACGATCGTATCGCTGCGACTTAATGTCGTCTTAGTTTTAGTTCTTGGTTTCATACAATCTCCTAAGGATGAAAAGGCTCTAGTTATAGAGCCTTAATTGGTTTCTGAATGTTAAGCAAATACTATTCGTAGAAGTCGCCCCATACTGTTGAAGTACCATTGTAAATTGCAGTAAGTTGAGCTGCAGTTAAGTTGTCAACTGGATTGTCTTTGTGACCAATCGCAACGATTGCATCCCAAGCCATTTGCATACGTGTACCTTCAGGACCTGCTAATTCAGCATCACGGAAGAAACGTGAGGAGTAACCGATGTGTTTGTATACAGTACCATCTTTTTGATCGCCTTGTGTACGTTTCCATCCATCTGATGATCCAGTATGATCATTTTCTGTTTGAACGTTTCCACATGCTGGAGAGAATGCTTTTGATAAAGCTTCTGCAATCTTTTGAACTGAATCAGATCCACCAAATTTTAATGTAACTGCTGAGTTATCAAGTGCACATACTGGGTGATCAGCCACAAGTGTAGCCCATGATCCAGTACCATTTGTAGATACTGCACCCGCATTGGCAATAACGTCTGCACCATCATTGGAAGCAAGGAATGCCATGAAAGCTAAAGTAAGTTGGTATTCTGTGTCATTCACATAGTCCCCATCAACACGACGCATTAACACGAATGGACGTTTTAATCCATAAGTATCATTAAGAACGTTTGCTTCTGTTGCTTCTACGCCTTCAAACTTGAATGCTTTAACTGTATTGTTTACTGAAGATAATGAGACATAACCAATCCCTGCTTTGTCAGTAGCCATAGCAGCCATGATAGCGTTGTTGTCAGCTGTAACAAATCCTGCAACTAAGACTGAATCGTTTGCGGAAGCATCTGCAAATCCAATACCACGCATGAAGCCATCACGTGTACCTGAAGTAGTATCACGAGTATAGACGTTAATCTTCTCTGTTTTAAATGTATCAACAGGGTCTGGTGTGCTTGGTGCACATGCTGCTAACGCAAGCATTGAACCTATTGCAAAAATCATACTTAACTTTTTCAATTGTAAAATCCTCCTTGATTTCAAAGGCATTATATAAGATGTTTATTAAATTATTGTGGTAGAAATGTTAAGAGAGTGTTAACTAAAAAAACACTTCAAAAGAAGTGTTAGACTATTATATATTTCTAGTTATTCCAAGATTAATCGAATAATCAGTGAATATCGTATTAAACCTAGCGTATGACTGCTTTAATCGCAATATCAATAATGTTTTTTAATACATTCGGATAAAACCCTACCCCAAGATTGATGATCAGGAAGCAAATTAATGCGAATCTCATACTTAGAGGAAGCTTATCTGCTTTCATGTCTTTGTCATGGTTTTTATTCTCTTTTAAGAATCCATTAATGATAATTGGCATGAAATAAACGGCATTAAGAAAACTAGATAAAATAATAATAAAGAACCCAAAAGGCATTTGTGCCTCGATTAAGGCATTGGATAAGAAAAACTTACTCATAAATCCCATGGTTCCAGGAATACCAATAAGGCCTAGTGCTGAAAGAGTAAACACAGATAGTGAGAGCGGCATTTCATAACCAATACCATCAAGCTCACTAATGCGTCGCACATTGGTTTGATAGATAATAGCCCCTACACTTAAGAATAGTCCTATCTTTAATACACCATGTGCAACCACATGAAATAGTGTGGCACTTAAGCCTGCACTTGTTCCTAAAGATATTCCTAAGAATAAGTAACCAATCTGTGCAATCGAAGAGTATGCTAACATGCGTTTAACATCTTTTTGTCCCATCGCAAACAGTGATCCTGCTACGATCCCTAACATTGCAAAGATACTTAGAGATGAATTTAAGTTTAGTGTCTCAAACCACTGAAAGCGAAATACAAGATGAATAATTCTAATGAATAACACAATGTATACTTTACCAACAAATCCTGCTAAGAAGGCAGAACTTGCTGATGGTGCCACACTATACGCATCAGGTAGCCAAACATGCAAAGGAAACATCGCAGCTTTTATCCCAAAGCCTACAAGCATAAAGATCATTGCCATTGTGACTACTGTTGGATAATCAATATACGCTTGATTAAGGGCGAGTGATAAGGCATCCATATTGAGTTGACCAGTAACCATATAAAGAAATGCTATCGCCATTAGAATCGATATGGAACCAATAGAATTAAGCATTAGATAGCGAAATGCTGCAAGATAGTTTGCTTTAGAATGTTTAATCGAAATAATGGCCGCTGAGGTAATCGATAAGATTTCCATAAAGACGTACATATTGAAGATGTCATTGGTGTATGTAATTCCATTAATCGCAAACAACATGAGTAATACTAAGGTAGCATAGGATGCAAAGCGTTTTTCTTCAATATGATGTGACATGTCGGATAAGGAATACAAAGCAATCAAAGTAGCCGCTGTCATCACAAAGGATGTAAATATCATTGCAAGCCAGGTAAACTTAAACTCAATCCCAATTGACACATCCCAAGAACCAAACACAACACTGGTGTTTACTAACTGCGCACCATTCAATATCACCCACCATGTGAAAATGGTGGAAAGAAGGATTGATCCAATAAAGACGATTTTTGCCAATATAAAATACCTTCTAAGAAATGGAAGAATTAGCGCACTCACAAGCAAAGGAAGTAGTATCCAAAGTATGATTTGATTCATGCGTTTTCTCCTTTCTTAAAAGGTTTATCGATTTATTTAGAAGTAAATGAGCATAGGTATGCAAAAATGATTACATCTATTCACATCTTAATGCTTTATTCATTGTCTATAGTCTAAATATCATTGTGAGCAAGAGCGTAAACAGTAATATGACATATAGGAATACATCCCCTAACATTAAAGGACGCTCAACATGATCAACCACGTATTCACTTAAGTTTTCACCCATTTTTTCAACAGGTTTATAAATCATTGCTTCTAAGTTAAGCCATGTTGGTAAGTGAAGGTGGAATAAATCAAGTTTGATCCCCACAAAGAAGATAACAAAGCCCATCGCAATGACTTGAGCCATGACTGTAATGTCCTTAATATTGAAGAACACCATATCAGAAAGATAAGTTGCGATAAATTTAGGATCATAAGAGAATGCAAGCACGGCAGGAATAAGTAGTGTATCAAGAATCCAGCGAGGATTTAGTCCAATTAAGATAATTGCTACTGCTAAAATTGACATCGCCACATACATCATGCGTGTAGTCTTAGTCTTTTCACGGATCTTAGTTTTTTCTTCTCCTAAGAAGATAAAGGAGTAAAACTTAATAAAGGATGTGACTGTGCCAGCACTGACAAGCACAAATAACATTTCCGCATATCTAAATATCGGGTCTCCATACAAAATCGCTTCATCAATCGCATGATGCAACATGGATTTTGAGGCAAAGCCATTAAAGAGTGGAACACCCATTATCCCTAAAACACCAAACAATGCTAAAAAGGCTAACCCTGGGAAACGTTTAGCTAATCCTCCTAAACGATACATATTTGTTTCTTTCGTCTTAATCACGACCACAGCCGCAACCATAAAGAGTAGTGTTTTAAAGATACCATGGTTAATCATATGATAAAGAGCACCACTATATCCCATAGCCCCTTTAACACCAAGATATGAAGCCACCCCAATCCCCATGACAATATATCCCATTTGAGATATGGAGTGGTATGCTAACATACGCTTAACATTACTTTCAAGAAGTGCTAGAGTAACACCGATGACCATCGTGAGTATCCCAATCCATATAATAACAACTCCAAATTCTTTTGCCGTAGCCCATCTTAAAGCATCATCCCAGTTAAGAAGTGTGGTATCTGAGAAGAACAAGACTGTCGCTACTCTAAATATTCCATACGCTCCAACTTTAGTTAAGATAGCAGATGAAAGTGCATTGAAGGTAAATGGTGCATTTTCATAAACACGAGGTACCCAAAAGTGCAGTGGAACAACCCCTGCTTTCATACCAAATCCTATAAGAAATAATCCACCAATAACATACTTCGTAAATCCTAACATTGAGAACTTCTCAGCAAGGTTTACCCATTCAAGTGATCCTGTATAAGCCCCTAAAGTAATAATTCCACCAAGGATTGCTAAACCACCAATAATTCCTAAATAAATATATTCATTCCCTGCTTCATAAGCACTTTGACAGCGATAGTGAACAATCATGCCATAAGTCGAGAATGTCATAAGTTCAAAGAATAAGAAGAAACTTAAGAGATCTGCAGCCATGAGTGACCCAATCACTGAAATAAACGTCAACATGTAGAAGAAATAGAATGATCGTTGATGTTCTTCATGCGTGATATCATTAATTGCGAATATTCCAACCACAAAAAACATGATTCCCGCAAAGGACATGAGAATGTAGTTAAGGAAGTCAATTCTAAAGACAACACCAAATCCTAGAATATCATCAAAGCGATAAACAATTGGAGCTTGTGTGACAAGTGGATACAACGCAATAATCACTCCCGTTGCAAACACGATAAATAAAGCTGAAAGTGTTTTTCTAAGCTTAGAGCGCTGACTTCCCACAAGTGGCATCAAAAAGACTTCCACAAGTCCAAAGCCTATGAACCAAAGTGGCAATGTAATAATGAGTGTTGAAAGTATCTGATTCATAGTCCACCTCGCATCATGGTATTCACTGCCATATCAATGACATCTTTGAGAAAACTTGGAAATAAACCAATCGAAACATTTATAACAAGTAAACTAATTAAACTTATTTTCATCGTTATTGGAAGTTTATCGACACCGAAGTCTTTATCACGACGATGATTATCTTTTAAGAATCCATTAATGATAATGGGCATATAATATACCGCATTAAGAAAGCTTGAGAGAATCACAATAATCAGTGCTAATGGAATCGTCGAGTTTATCAGTGCCGTTGATAAGTAAAACTTACTCATAAACCCCATGGTTCCAGGAATACCAATTAGACCTAATGCTGAAAATCCAAACACAGTGAGTGTGAGTGGCATTTCATAACCAATGCCTTCAAGTTCAATAATGCGACGTTTGTGTGTTTGATATATAAATGCCCCTACACTTAAGAACAGTCCAATCTTTAAGACACCATGCGTCATAATATGAAACAAGGTTGCACTTAAGCCAGCGCTTGTTCCTAAAGAGATTCCTAAGAATAAGTAACCAATCTGTGCAATTGATGAATATGCTAACATGCGCTTAATATCTTTTTGCCCCATCGCAAACAGTGATCCAGCTAAGATACCGAGTAAGGCAAAAATGCTTAGTGCACTATTTAAGTTTAAAGCTTCAAACCAACTAAAGCGATAAACTAAATGCATCATGCGAATGACAAGAATAATATATACTTTAACGACAACCCCCGACAACAACGCTGAACTTGGAGATGGTGCATTAGAATGCGCATCAGGAAGCCAAACGTGTAAAGGAAACATCGCAGCTTTAATTCCAAAGCCTACAAGCATAAAGATCATCGCCATCGCAATGACAGTTGGATAGTCAATATATGCTTGATTAAGAGCTAATGCTAAAGCATCCATATTAAGTTGTCCACTGACCATGTAAAGAAAGGCAATGGCCATAAGAATTGATATAGAACCAATAGAATTAAGCATTAAATAGCGAAAGGAGGCTAAATAATTGGCTTTAGAATGCTTAATCGAAATAATAGCTGCTGAAGTAATAGATAAGATTTCCATAAAGACATACATATTAAAGATGTCATTGGTAAATGTGATTCCATTAATCGCAAATAACATGAGTAGTACGAGTGTTGCATACGATGCAAAGCGTTTTTCTTCAATATGATGAGACATATCTGATAATGCATATAAAGAAACTAAACTCGCTGCTGACATGACAAATGCGCTAAACACCATGGCAATCCAGGTGAATTTAAACTCAATCCCAATTGACACATCCCAAGATCCAAACACCACACTAGTGTTTACAATGTCCGCCCCATTTATCACGACCCACCAAGAGAAGATGGTAGAAAGAAGAATGGATACCATGAAGATGACCTTGACAAGAAGCACATGTTTTTTAAGAAGTGGAAGAATTAAAGCACTAATGAGAAGTGGGAGTAGTATCCAAAGTATAATCGTGCTCATGAATTATCCTCAAGAATATCTTTTAGTTCACAACTTTTTGTGAACTCATAAATCTTAATAATCAAAGATAATGAATAAGCAGAAATCGATACTGCAACCACAATTCCTGTAAGGATTAATGCGGAAGGAATTGGATTAATAAACCCAGTTTGAGTTGTAGGTGTGAAGATTGGTGAAATACCATTAGTGATTGTTCCAATGCTCACAAAAAACAAGAACACAGCCGTTTCCATAATGTTTAAACCAATAATGCGTTTTACTAAATTTGAGTGCGTTAAAACTGTATGTAAACCAATGACAAACAATGCCATTGCACCAATATAGTTCATGTGCGATAAGATTTGTTCAATCATGGTGTTCCTCAATCAATGTTCTAAAAAGTGTAATCATCGTTGATGCCACTTTAATCCCAATACCAATGGTTAATAATGCAATCATTCCACTTGAAAGTAGTGAAAATGCACTACCTAATGGAAATCCTGCTTGTTCATTTGTTAGAAATGATCCAACCGTGATGGTTCCCACAAGACCCACAAGGATATACCAAAGTACTCCTGCAGTTTCAACTTTCTTCAAGACATGATGAGGAAGTTTTGCCTCTGCAGCATGTAAACCAAACGTAAGTGTATACAAGACAAACCCAGCACTAATAATAGCTCCTCCAGAGAATCCACCACCCGGTGTAATATGACCATGCATCATAATAAAGAAACCAAAGAGTAAGATATAAGGAAAAAGGAGTTTAGTAATGGTTTTTAGAATTATATCATTCATGTTTGTCTCCTTTTTTCGCAGTAGCTCCCATAATGGACACAACCGCCGCAATGGATGTGAATAATACGGTTGTTTCTCCTAAAGTATCAAAAGCACGATAATCGGTAATGATTGCCGCAATAACGTTGGCAGCTCCAGTATCGTTTAACGATTGCGTTTTATAGTATTCAGCTAAATTATTATGCGCAGGTGCATTAATGTCTCCCATGGCTGGCATTGATAAAACACCCCATGATAACACAAGAAATAATGCCACAAATAGTAAGGCTGTTAAATGTTTCATTTTTCAAGTCTCTCCGTTTTCGCCAATAGTGCTAAGAAAAGTAGTGTCGTGATCCCTGCACCAATCGCAGCTTCAGTAAGTGCAACATCAGGTGCCATAAGTAGTAGCCAGAGCACACTCATCATGAGTGAATAGGATGCGAAGATAATAATGGCACTTAATAAATCCTTTGATTTCTCAACCGCAATGGCCGCAACAATCAAAAAGATGAGTAGTAAAGCATTAAAGAGTTGACTCATGTAATCTCCTCCTTCTTATCGTGGGCAATCTTACCAATAAGATGAGCACCGGTTGGATTGGTGATCCATACAAAGACAATAATTAAAACTAACTTTAAACTTAAGAGTGATACCCCTTCTCTTAAGACAAAGGCAAGAAGAATAAATCCAGCACCTAACGTATCTGCTTTAGTGGTTGCGTGAAGACGTGTAATCGCATCTGGAAGACGTATAAGACCCACACTTCCTACTAAAAAGAAAAACAAACCTAAAATAAAGAAAATGGTAATGAAACCTTCAAAAATTAGTTCAATCATTGCCAAGACCTCCTCTAAATACAAACTTAGCGACGCCGACTGACATAATGAACCCTAATAGTGCATACACCATGGCTACGTCAATAAACATTTCTTGGTTAAGAACAAAGGCAACCAATACAATGAGTGTTGTTACCTTCGTTGCGATAACGTTAATCGCAATGAGGCGATCTAAAACACTTGGTCCCATGATTGCACGGGCTAAAGAAATAAATGTCATGCTTAGTAGCAAGACCATGACTAACGTTTCAACAAACATGCATCAATCTCCTTTGCTACGCGCTCTAGACTAGAACCTACAAGTCCCTCTGCAGCACTATTTGTAAGCGCATGAATCACATAACCTTTTTCATCTAAATGAACACTTAATGTACCTGGTGTTAATGTAATCGCATTGGCGAGTAACACTGAGGCATAGGCTGATTTTAGATGGGGTTGATAATTTAGATAATGAGGTTGAATTCTCATTTCTTTTGATAAAACGATTTTTGCGACATCGATGTTTGCTTTGAGTATTTCAATTAGTAATACCCAATAAAACTTCACATGAGCGATGATAATGCGTCCAAGATTAGAAATTCTTGTTTCGCTTTTCTCACGTGTAAATATCACAATAATGAGAGAAATAAACATTCCCAACAATAGTGAAGATAATTCAAATTGTGGGGCTAGTAAAAGCCACAAGGCTACTAGGGATAAATACAGAACTATGGACATACGTTTTACCTCTTTACTATTGTACCTAATGAGAGGCACAAACTCAAATAAAAAAACACCTCCCGTAAAGGAGGCGTAGGTTTACCCGGCAACGTTCTATCTTCACATGGGCAAGCCATGCTATTGTCGACGCTGAAGTGCTTAACTTCTGTGTTCGGGATGGGAACAGGTGGGACCACTTCGCCATCATCACCGGATGAGAGCGTTCGCTCAAAACTAAATAACAGAAGGGGAAGACATTGTATTCTTTCTTGC